>OCQK01000119.1_pt1 | contig 9702 bp, 6 predicted proteins | sample 1481281 | NCBI WGS metagenome assembly OCQK01 (sample SAMN03418281, study PRJEB22391) | human gut metagenome | biome: human-gut; feature: organic feature; material: feces | host: Homo sapiens | place: Italy | collected 2013-04 | reverse complement strand
TCGTGGGAGCGAATGTGACGATTGCCACATTCGCTCCCATGTTTTTTGTATTCGCTTCCACGAATCTCTGTTTCGCTCCCATGAACGTCAGATTCGCTCTGGCAGAATCGTCTGTAATCCTTTAGCAGAGTGGGCTCTCTGCTTCTTCTCTTCTGAGGTTTCTCAACGTCTCTCTTCTGAGAGTGAGGTAATCTCAGCTTCTTCCTCTGCCATTCCTCATTGGGCAGTGAAAGCACCTGTTCTATTTCTGCATCTTTGGTCATATGTTTGTTGTTTAGATTTCGATTGCAAAGTTCGGTATTTTTTTTGAATACTCGGTGCACCTCTATGACGTGCACTATTGTTAAATCCGTTAAGAAAATAAAAGGTTTTTATACATTAGTAGCAGCTTTTTTCCATCATGCCAAAATGCCGGGCAAAAAACAACTTTGGGGATTAGAAGCACTTTTTCTAATCCATTTTTCTTGCGTCCCCCTTATTATCAATACTTTATACCATTTTTCTCGCGTTGTGTATATATAAATGTTGAAATGAATCGGCACGGCAGCAGTTTTGGTAGTAATAACTGTTCAAAAAGGGTAGTAATTTCTGTTTTCATCCACTTTTTTAGTTGTGGATTTGGTCGGGTTTAGCGAAGTGCATCCACAGGGGATTCGCCCTTTTTGGGGGTGCCCAAATCCCCTGTTTTTGGCCCCGCATCCCCTGTTTTGGGGTGGCAAATCCCCTCATTTCTCCACTTTTTTCGTTTTCTTTTACATCGATTTTGTGTTTTTCTTCATGATTTTTGCATATTTTCCCATTTTTTTGTCAAATTTTCTGCTTGAGCAAACGCAAATTGGCAGATTTCGGGAGTAATTTGCTGTGTTTTCCGATGATCATCCCATGCAAATTTCGCATAATTTTCCGACCTGTACGGTTGAAATTATCCAGCACGCGCTTTGTACGGTTGAAATTATCCTGTACGCCCTTCTGTGAACTTTTGGGCCTTCGCCCGTACTTGAAACCGGCTAACTTTAAAAGAATTATCCAGAAAAAAGAGAGAAAATGATGGCAATTTGAGAAAATAATCGTAAATTTGCAATTGTAAACCAAAGATCCTGGAAGATGGTAGAGATAAACGATAGAAGATTGCCAGTAGGCATCCAGTCTTTTGAGGTAATCAGAGAGGGTGGATACCTGTATGTTGACAAGACAGATATCATCTGGCAGCTTGCCAACAGAGATAAAAAGTATAATTACCTGAGCCGCCCACGCCGCTTTGGTAAATCTGTCCTTGTTGATACACTCGAAGCTTATTTCTTAGGCAAGAAGGAACTCTTTGAGGGACTGAAGATCATGCAGATGGAGACAGAATGGGTGAAGCGTCCTGTTATCCGACTGGATATGAGTCAGGCAGGAGCTGCACCGGAAAGTGTGCGGAGCTATCTGGACAATGCCTTCCATCAACTTGAGTCGGAGTATGATATTGCTGTACGACAGGACAGTTCTCTTGCTGTAAGATTCAAGAATATCATTGAGGGGGCATACAATAAAACCGGGCTTCAGGTGGCGATTCTCATCGACGAATATGACTCGCCCTTGCAGCATTCCTGGAAAACTCCGCAGCATGAAGCATGTACAGCTGTTTATCGTGAGGTGTTTGCCATCCTCAAGGCAGATGACAAATTCGAGAAGTTTGTCTTCATCACAGGTATCACCAAGTTTACGCAAATCTCTCTCTTCTCTGTACTCAACAATCTGAGCAACATCAGTTTTGAGCCAAACTATGCCGCCATTTGCGGTATTACCAAGGAAGAAGTCTTGCGTGATTTCAAGCCGGAAATCAATAAATTGGCAGAATACGAAGGTTGGACTTTCGACGAAGCTGTGGCACAACTGACAGCCTACTATGATGGCTATCATTTCAGTCGCCGCAACATGGTGGATGTATTCAATCCCTTCAGTCTTATCAATGCCCTGTCAGATTCTGACCTGAAGAACTACTGGGCTTCATCGGGTGCAACCTCCATGTTGCCTAAGTTTGTGGACGACCTGGAGATTCGTTTGAAGGATTTGGATCATAGCGCTTTGTTAAGTACTATCATCGAAACTTCAGATGTGACGGGTGGTGGTTCTGAGCTATTCCTCTATCAGTCGGGTTATCTCACGATTAAGGGTTATATGAACGGAACTTACCTTCTTGGCATTCCTAACTTCGAAGTAAGGCAAGCCTTGAACGAAATAGTATTGCCAACGCTGGCTATGCGCAAAAATAATGCCATTCAATCTACCCAGGCGTTTCTGAATCTATACCTCAGTGTGGGCAATCTTCCCGAAGCCATGAAATGCCTGAAAGCCCTCATTGCGGATGTGCCCTACAGCAACAAGAAGCTCGCCAGTATGGATATGGAGGAGCGTTATCGCCTGATTATGAGCACCATATTCAATGCCATCGGTTGCAGGGTGGAAGTGGAAAAGATGATTGCTACGGGCAGGATAGACATGGTGGTGGAAACCACCCAATATATCTACGTTCTGGAGTTGAAGTTGAGCGACAACGGTGGTGTGGATGCTGCAGCAGAGCAAATCAGAGCTAAGCAGTACGCCGAGCCTTTCAAGGCCGACAAGCGCAAGGTCATCGCCCTTGCCATAGAGCTGGATGATAGGGGAAAGGGTTTGGTAGATTGGAAGGAAGTTTTTTAAAGCTTTTGCCCTTCAGGGCGTGCTGGGTAATTTCAACCATACAGAAGCCCGTACTTGAAACCTGCTAACTTTAAAAGAATTATCCAGAAAAAAAGAGAAAATGATGGCAATTTGAGAAAATAATCGTAAATTTGCAATTGTAAACCAAAGATCCTGGAAGATGGTAGAGATAAACGATAGAAGATTGCCAGTAGGCATCCAGTCTTTTGAGGTAATCAGAGAGGGTGGATACCTGTATGTTGACAAGACAGATATCATCTGGCAGCTTGCCAACAGAGATAAAAAGTATAATTACCTGAGCCGCCCACGCCGCTTTGGTAAATCTGTCCTTGTTGATACACTCGAAGCTTATTTCTTAGGCAAGAAGGAACTCTTTGAGGGACTGAAGATCATGCAGATGGAGACAGAATGGGTGAAGCGTCCTGTTATCCGACTGGATATGAGTCAGGCAGGAGCTGCACCGGAAAGTGTGCGGAGCTATCTGGACAATGCCTTCCATCAACTTGAGTCGGAGTATGATATTGCTGTACGACAGGACAGTTCTCTTGCTGTAAGATTCAAGAATATCATTGAGGGGGCATACAATAAAACCGGGCTTCAGGTGGCGATTCTCATCGACGAATATGACTCGCCCTTGCAGCATTCCTGGAAAACTCCGCAGCATGAAGCATGTACAGCTGTTTATCGTGAGGTGTTTGCCATCCTCAAGGCAGATGACAAATTCGAGAAGTTTGTCTTCATCACAGGTATCACCAAGTTTACGCAAATCTCTCTCTTCTCTGTACTCAACAATCTGAGCAACATCAGTTTTGAGCCAAACTATGCCGCCATTTGCGGTATTACCAAGGAAGAAGTCTTACGTGATTTCAAGCCGGAAATCAATAAGCTGGCTGCAAAGAACGATTGGAACCTCGACGAAGCTGTGGCACAACTGGCAGCCTATTATGATGGTTATCATTTCTGTCATGAGAATATGGTGGATGTATTCAATCCCTTCAGTCTTATCAATGCCCTGGCAGATTCCAAACTGAAGAACTACTGGGCTTCATCAGGTGCAACCTCCATGTTGCCTAAGTTTGTGGATAATATGGAAATTCGTTTGAAGGATTTTGAAAATTGTCCGGTAGACTGCGATACATTAGAGACTTCCGACGTAACAGGTGGCGGCGCCGAGCTATTCCTCTATCAGTCGGGCTATCTTACGATAAAAGGGTATATGGATGATATCTATTTGCTTGGCATTCCAAACTATGAAGTCCGTAAGGCTCTCTATAGGATTGTTTTGCCTGCCTTGACGTTGAAAACGAATGCCCAAGTGATAACTACTCAGAATATGTTGTTGTACTCGCTGAAGCTTGGCAATCTTCCCGAGGCCATGAAATGCCTGAAAGCCCTCATTGCGGATGTGCCCTACAGCAACAAGAAGCTCGCCAGTATGGATATGGAGGAGCGTTATCGCCTGATTATGAGCACCATATTCAATGCCATCGGTTGCAGGGTGGAAGTGGAAAAGATGATTGCTACGGGCAGGATAGACATGGTGGTGGAAACCACCCAATATATCTACGTCCTGGAGTTGAAGTTGAGCGACAATGGTGGTGTGGATGCTGCAGCAGAGCAAATCAGAGCCAAGCAGTATGCCGAGCCTTTCAAGGCCGACAAGCGCAAGGTCATCGCCCTCGCCATAGAGTTGGATGATAGGGGAAAGGGATTGGTAGATTGGAAGGAAGTTTAACTTCTATAATTTCTGAACTTGAAAACCACTTTGTTTGGGTGGTAAAATATAATTTTAAGTCCTGATTTAACATTATTAGATACAAATATGTCAAAGATATCTACTTTTATGTTATTTTTCTTACTGAAAAGTTTGTGTTATCAATAATTATTCGTATTTTTGCAGCACGAGAACCCGCCAAGCCTCTCAACGATGCTCAAATGTGCGGGTCGTTTTTTTATAGGTATATGGCAACAAAAATTCCGTTCATAAAAACATACTCCACACCCCAAGAGTTAGTACAACTACTCAAAACAAGAGGTATGGAGATAACCGATGAAGAAAAGGCTCAGCATTATCTTTCCCACATCGGTTACTATCGTTTGTCTGCCTATATGTACCCATTGCTTTCCATTCCCAAGGAGCAACATCTATTCAAGCGAGGAGTATCTTTCGGTAAGGTTATGATGTTGTATCGCTTTGACAAGAAGCTACGCTTACTCCTATTCAATGAAATTGAAAAGATAGAGGTCGCAGTGCGTTGCGCTATCGTCAACTTTGGAACTGAAATGACAGGTAACCCTTTTTGGATGACTGATTCCGCCAATTTCTCAAATCCGTCCAAGTTCAATCGCTCTATACGTCTTATGAAAGATGAACTGAACCATACAAAAGAGGATTTCATCAACCATTTCAAAGAGACATATACCAATCAGTACCCACCTTCATGGATGCTGGCCGAGATATTGCCATTTGGTGTAATCACCAATATTTATTCTAACATCAAGAATAAGAAAATAAAGAAGCGTATAGCACAGTCATTTGGCTTACAAGTTGCACCTTTTGAATCTTGGCTTACCGTTATCACTGTAACAAGAAACTCATGTTGTCATCATTCACGTGTATGGAATAGGGTGTTCTCTATTCGTGCTACCATGCCTGTCAGAATGTCACGTCCTTGGATTACCTTGCCAACTGATCCTTTGAAAGTGTACTTTGATATGTGCATCATCAAGTACTTCCTTGATATTATCTCTCCAAACAATGATATGCTTGATAAGATGAACAGTCTTTTTGCTACGTTTCCAGAAATAGATAAGGCTGCCCTTGGTTTTCCTTCTGGTTGGGAAAACGAACCGCTATGGCAATAAAAGGCATATGGAGCTACTACAAACCACCTCACATCACCCACATTATTTGTAATTCCAGTGTGACAGAAGGTTAAACCTCAGATTTTTGAAGCAACTTTCTTAGATAAATCCTTGTTGGTTTCAAAATAAAAACGTAATTTTGCATAAGATATCCTGCATTGGGCAATCTGAAAGATAGCTTTCATTGCGCTCGATAGTGCTATCTTTGCATAAGATTTTAGAAAACAAACGATAATGGAACAGGTAGAAGAAAGATATATTAGTTTGCTGACCGACAAGAACCTCTATAAGCTTAGTCAGTATGAAGCCAGTAAAAAGGCTTATCGTGACATTAAGAATTCCGTGGATACAGCCAAGCGCGAAGGAATCGCTGAAGGCATGGAGAAGGGCATGAAGCAAGGCATGGAGAAGGGCATGAAGCAAGGCATGGAGCAGCGAAGCCTTGAGATTGCCAGAAAGATGCTGGCAAAGGGAATGGATGCAGCGTCGGTGATGGAAATTACTGGTCTGTCGGCGGAGCAGATGCAGCAGCTGAAAGCTTAATGACTAACAGAGATTTCTCGGTAAGTCATTGAGACATCTCTGTGACTTGCCGAGATATACTAACTTCCTTACATGCGAACCTTTTGATATGAATGCCAGTGTAATCGTTTGCGTAGATTTTTGCGCAAAAAATACCTTGTATTCGTACCTTGCTTTTTACATTTTTTATATATTTGCAACGAAAAAGAAAAGTAAACCAATAAAATCGCCTACGGGCGTTGCAGGAAAGGACTGCAATTCATTAAACAGAAATATTGAGCAAAGGAAAATTGTTGTTTCTAACTAACTTATTATTCTTTCAATTAAGAACAATGTAGTTATCCATTCCGATGGAATTCCTTGGTTTTGGAAAACAAGGAAAGTAAAACCTACAGGAAATGACGAGTTAACTAAAAGCTAAACATAAAGTTTAAACTATAAAAATATGAAGAAAAGATTTACACTAATGATGATGGTGTTATGCTTCTTAATGAGCATACCACTGAAAATGATGGCAGAAACTGTCACCGTCCATTTCATTGATAATAATGGATGGACAGAGTATGATGCTTATGTTTATGATAATTCTGTGAAAGAGCCAATCTCTACAGAACATAAATGGCCTGGCTTCCACAGGGATTATACTATTGAAACCATCAATAAACAAAAAGTGGTAACATGGAATATCAAGTTGGGTTCTTGTTCTCTTGCTAATGCTCGTATTATTTTTAATAATCGTCATTCTGGTGATAAGTGTCAGTATCCACTAAGTGGTGGTTTTGAAGTAGCTAATAATCAGTATTACAATAATAACGGTAAGACCGATGCTCCTTCAGAAGGTGGTGTAACTCCTCCAACTCCTCCAACTCCTCCAACTCCTTCTGATGAAAATCCTATTGATAATCGTAAATACAGCAAGGGTTATTATCTTGTAGGTAACTTCTTTAACTTTGATGGTGAAACAATCAACTATAAAGATGCTGTGTTTAAATTCCAGCGGCAAAAAGATGATGCAGAAGGTAATGACGTTTATATGGTGCAAATTCCTGCAACTCTTACCGCAAAAGCTCAGGTAATGAGTGTTGATGCAACAGGAACTGCTGTTGCTGTTTATGGCCCTGGTAAGAATTCCAAAACTATTGATAATACTAATCCTGTAATGGGTAAGGATCATACAGCAACTCTCGTCTTTAATAATTTGGAAAAAGGTGTGGATATTTCAGAAAATGAAGGAAACTACTGGAATATGAAAAGCCGTAGAACACAAACTACCGAAGGTGGTCAAGATGGTTCTTATACTATTTATCTTACAATTGACAAGCTTAAGAAAGAGCCAAGTTCGTTGAAAATCAAATATGATGATATGATGCGTGTTGCTTATTATCTGAGTACAGATGAGGAGGCTACAGCTATGACTTTAACTTCTGACAGAAAAAATTATGATGAACATTCCGATCAAGGTACTTTCTGGGCTGGAAGATATCAGGGTACTTTGTATGCACAAGATGGTTCTTCTGAGTTCTATGCAATTTCTAATGCAATGAGGCAGATTGAGAACGAGGATTATATTTTTGCTGAGTATAGAGGTCAAGTAGTGAATACGCAAAATATTCTTTCTACTTATCCAAAGTTGTTCTTGTGGGGTAATGGTGGCAAGCCTCTAAATGAAACAGGTAACTATATTAATGCTAAAAATGGAACTTTTAAATTAGGTGATGGTGTTGTAGGTATTTCATCATGGGAATTTAATAGCAATAATGGTCATAATGATATGAATCAATATTGGGGATATACTGGTGGACAGGTTCAACAAAAAGATAAAAATAAAACTTTTACTTCCCTCTCAATGGTAGGTACAGCTATTCCTGGTACTACTACTGCCGCTGGTGAATGGAATTGGGGTTCTGATGCTGCTGATATGGAATTTGACGTTTCTGAGAACTGCTATAAAGCAACCATAGTTACTACTGGTGACAATACGAATAAGCCATTCCGCTTTGTGGCTAATCGTAAACAGAATATCAACTGGTTTGAAAATAGTAATGTTGATCAGACAGAGATGGCTGCTAAATATAATAATGACGGCACATATGGTATCGGTCATAAAGCTTCACCTTCTGATCCTAATGAAATCTCTTATACAGAGAGTGGTTTGACCGAAAATTCAGGAGAAGATTACCATATCAATTGGAACCGTCCTGCCGGTACTTGGGCTGTAAGATTCTACATCTATACTTATATTGATAATGTTGGTAATCCAGCTTACAGATATTTCTACACTATCCACAAGAATAGAGATTTGGAACTTCGTGATTTTGGTGATGTAGTTTATAAGTCTGAAACAAATGTTCGTAATATTCCGAATAAAGGTGATTATCGATATTTCAGAACATGGAGTGATAATACGGCTTGGAAGCGTCCTAAGAATGTGGATGTCTTTATTGTATCAAAAACTCCTGCAGATAAAAATAGTAATGGAGGCTTTGAATTGACGAACATTAATAGCTTTAATCCTTCTGAAGAAGTTATTCCTGCAAATACGGGTGTAATCTTGGCTTTGAAGAAAGATCTTGAAGTTCCTGGTGCTGTGTTCCATAAGAGAAAGTCTTTGATTACTTATAATACTTTGGTTATTCCACTGGAAGAGGCAACTAATAAGGATTTGGTTTATACCGGAGGAAACAATCACTTGTTGCCTCTTATCGAAGCTCAGGTAGTTCCAACTTATAATAAGGATAAGGGTGAGTATAATTATCTCTTTGGCTTTTATCGTGCCAATAAGGTCTCGGATAATCCAGACTATAAAGATAATGATTTCCTTTTGGGTTTCTGGATCTCTAATGGAAAAGGCGCTTTCTATAACAATAGTGCTTATCTACCAATCGATGAGGCTACTGCCAATAAGATGAATTTGGGAGTAAGTTATAATGACTTTGATCCTACTACACAAGCCAAGAAGGTTCCTGGAGTCATATTTGACTTTGCTAATGTTGGAAGCGGTACAACAGGTATCAACGAGGTGGTAAATCAGAGCACTAAGTTGAACGACGGCAAATACTACACCCTGAGTGGTCAGCAGGTAGAGAAGCCTACAGCAGGTGGTATCTATATCCACAACGGCAGAAAGTTCGTGGTTAAGTAAATATAAACATTGTAGAACAAGTAAGCAAAGAGTAAAATGAAAAAGAAATATATACAACCGAATGTTTCAGTAAGTTTTGTAGTTGTGGAGTCACTACTGGTGGATGGATCTGACGGTATAAATAGAGATCAAGGTGATGATTGGGGTGGAGGTGCCAAGAAGCACGAGTTCACCGACGACAGTTTTGACAACATAGCTTGGCCTAAGGATAAATCACCCTGGGAAGACTGATGTTTAGGCTTCATTACATTTTCAGTAAATTGTAAGAATAGGTTGAGAAAAGTGTAAAATTAATTAAAGGGTTAGTTTAATTAGTTTAATTAATCGCTATTATCATTAAAGAGGGCTGCAGAGATGCAGTCCTCTTTTCTGGTATGCTCGGCATGAGCTTATTCTAATGGGTGCAAGTCCCTAACAAGCCCTAATAGCGGGAATTGTATAGCCAATAGCAAGGGTGTCCACTGCGAGGTGGAATCTGAAAGAAGCCGGCG
>OCQK01000113.1_pt1 | contig 10059 bp, 9 predicted proteins | sample 1481281 | NCBI WGS metagenome assembly OCQK01 (sample SAMN03418281, study PRJEB22391) | human gut metagenome | biome: human-gut; feature: organic feature; material: feces | host: Homo sapiens | place: Italy | collected 2013-04 | reverse complement strand
ATTATCCTGCCGCCAAGAACTACTACTACGACCTCCAGGGACGATTCCTCGGCAACGTGGAGCCGCAGAAGGGAGTGTATGTGGTTAAAGGTAAAAAGGTAAAAAGGTAAAAAAGTAAAAAAGTAAAAAGGTAAAACTACCCCTCTACAGATCTTCATCTCAAGAAAGTCCACCCTCTACATGGTGGGGAGATCTGGAGAGGGGGCTTTTATATACCTTCATCTTGTTCTTTTTCCTCACTTGCGTCTGATGGTATGAGAACTGGCTGAAGATGCACTCCTTCGTCCTGCTGGCTGCCCATGCACACTCTATGATTGTCTTGCGGAGATGTTCATTTCTGTTTTTTATCCCAACTGGCTTATAATTCGGAAATTTTATCTAAATTTGCCATGTCATATCAGAGTTTTGCTTGTTTATTTTTGCAACACTAAGATAAGTGAATTTCCTGACATATGCAAGCATTGGGTAATTTATTGTTATCCAATGACTTACTTTGACATTTCGTTGAGTTACGACGAGAAAGGACTCGTGATCATGAAGAATGTGCCTATACAATGGGACGTACAACCATAAGTTCTGCACTACATTTGGCATAAAAATAGCCAACTATACATGTTTACGATATTCAGAAGGGGTACATTGTTGCTTGGCAGCAAAAACCCTTCTGAAGGTCGACATCGAGTTGAATCCCGACTGTTCGGCTATGGCGTTCAGCCGCAGGTCTGAGTTTTTGAGCAAGCTTACAGCATGTTCCACACGTAGATTATTCACATAATCGAAGAACGTCATCTGCTTCTCCTGATTAAAAAATCGGCTCAGATAAGTGCGATTCGTACCCACTTGTCTTGCCACATCAGAAAGTTTGAGTTGCGGATTAAGATAAAGTTTTTCTTCTACAAACAATTTGTTTATCTCTTTTTCCAGTCCACTGAGACTTATTTCCTCAGAACCAACCGCCACTTCGTCTTCATCCATATCTCCCAATTCCTCGATAACCGATTCGTGCTTATAAAGGAAATAACAGACGAACATCCATGCGCCCAAAGAAAACAGCATATAGATGTTGTCGAATTGAGCATCCACCATATAACAACTGAATACCCAAACCAACAATATCACGAAGAAGCACGACAAAATACCCCTCAACCAGTTGAGATTTATATTATCCTGATAGGAGAACCGCTCCTTCAGTTGCCGATGGTAACGGCTAATAAGATAGAACATCAGGAAATAGGTCACCGTGCCATACACAAAGCACCATGCAGTCAGCACATCAAACCAAAGCAATTTGTCAGTAATCCCATATAAGACCAGAGGCATAAGAAAAGAAGCCTCATGAAGCGCTGCCTTTCTCCAGGAAAGCCAACCGGGCTTCACCAGTTCCATAAGCACAAAAGTATAGACAGGCACAACGACCATATCGGTAGCATTCACCCAATGCCACATCGACTTATGGAGTTCAAAGTCAGAAAGATAGAGTGCCAAATCCTTCAGGCACTCCAGATCAAGCACTACCATCAAGAGCATTATCAGCCTCGACAGTTTGTCATTACCCTTGCGCCAGAACATCCACACCATCATGGAGTAGAACATGACACACATACCATATATAAAAAAGGTAAGGCACTCTATCTTCATGTACTTATCTTATATTTCGATTAATCAATTTCCTCATCAGCCTCATAACCGCCCATTTCACGAACAGCATTCTTCAGCATGGTATACTGCTGGTAGAGATGATTGACTGCCTCCTCGCCCTTGGTATAATCATGCATAGGCGCCTTGAGGAAGAAACTCAGGAAACGCTGGATACCATAACGGCCAGCACGGGCAGCCAAATCGCTCAGCAAGGTGAGGTCGAGCAACAGTGGAGCTGCCAGGATAGAGTCACGACAGAGGAAATTAATCTTGATCTGCATAGGATAACCCATCCAGCCAAAGATATCGATATTATCCCAGCCCTCCTTGTTGTCATTGCGAGGAGGATAATAGTTGATGCGAACCTTGTGATAGTACTGCGTATCCTCATCATTGCCGTGACCATAGAGGTCGGGCTGTACATCTGGCTTCAAAATTGTTTCAAGAGTAGAAAGCTTGCTGACCTCCTTGGTATGGAAGTTTGCAGGCTCATCGAGCACCAGACCGTCACGATTGCCCAAGATATTGGTAGAGAACCATCCATTCAGTCCGAGGCATCGGGTACCGATAATAGGAGCAAAACCACTCTTTACAAGAGTCTGTCCCGTCTTGAAGTCCTTGCCGGCAATAGGCATCTTGGTCTTCTCTGCGAGTTCCCACATAGCAGGAATATCTACAGTAGTATTAGGAGCACCCATAATAAAAGGAGCACCCTCGGTCAATGCAGCATAAGCGTAGCACATAGAAGGAGCGATGTGCTCACGGTCGTCTGCCTTCATTGCAGCCTCAAGAGCAGCCAACGTGCCATGGATTTCCATATCTACAGGCACATAAATCTCAGTAGAAGCAGCCCAGATAACAACGATACGTGCACATCCGTTCTTTTCCTTGAAGTCACGAATATCCTGACGCAAAGCCTCTACCATTTCCCAACGGGTCTTGCAGTCCTTCACATTGTCACCATCAAGGCGCTTTGCATAATTCTTATCGAAAGCCGCCTTCATAGGAACCACCTTTTCCAGTTCCTCACGAACCGGATTAATATCCTTCTCCTTCAACACTTCTGCATACATAGCAGCCTGATACGCATTCTGAGGATAAACATCCCAGGTTCCAAACACGATATCATCAAGACTTGCCAAAGGAACAATATCCTTATAATGCAGATACTTCTTGTCAGCACCACGGCCCACACGAATCTTATCATATTGGGTCATTGAGCCTACTGGCTTGGCCAAGCCCTTACGAGCCATAAACACACCTGTCATAAAAGTTGTGGCAACTGCGCCACAACCTACGACCATAATACCCAACTTGCCATCTGCAGGCTTCACATTTGTCTGTTTCATCGTTACGGTTTTTATAATGTTTAGTTATTAAAAGTAAGATTTAGATTGCAAATATACGTAAAACTTTCAACAAAAAGAAAGTTTTTACAAACTTTATATTTCCCCATGCTCCACAGAAGGCTTTTCAAGCTACCCTAACTCGCATATTTATACCAACTATACACATACAAAACTACAAAATGTTAGCTTATTCATCATTTTTATACGATTTTATTTGGCAGTAACAATAAAAAACTGTAATTTTGCAGTCGAATAATGTATAAAAATTCAAAGCATGAAGATTAAGACGAGCAGAATGGAAGCCCTAAAGATGCTTATCTCAAGCCAGGAGTTAGGCTCTCAGGAAGAAGTTTTACAGGCATTGGCCAAGGAAGGTTATACCGTAACCCAGGCCACACTGAGTCGCGACCTCAAACAGTTGAAGGTGGCAAAAGCGGCATCAATGAACGGAAGATATGTATACGTACTGCCCAACGAGACAATGTACAAACGTGTCCCCAATCCACGTTCAGCCCGCGAGATGCTAATGACTTCAGGATTTACCTCTATCAACTTCTCCGGCAACATGATTGTTATCAAAACACGACCAGGTTATGCAAGCAGTATAGCCTACAATATCGACAACAGCGACATTCCGCAGATCTTAGGAACTATAGCTGGCGACGACACCATTTTTCTTGTTAAGAAAGAAGGTACGCGCGAGAAAGACATCATCGATCTGCTGGCAGAAATCATCCCCGACATTTATGGTTAAGCTATCAGCAGGCAAAAACTATTAGACAATAATAAAAACTTAGATATTAAATAAAAAGAGAAAAATGGAAGAAGTAAAAGTAATGGTGGCAGACGAAAGTCACATCAAGTACATCGACACCATTCTGACAACCATCGCCGAAGCTGCTAAGAAGCGTGGCTCCGGCATCGCCAAGCGTTCTACAGAATACGTAGCGACCAAGATGCGTGAGGCAAAGGCTGTCATCGCTCTCCAGGGAGAGAAATTCGCAGGTTTCAGCTACATCGAGACATGGGGCAACAAGCACTACGTCACCACATCAGGCTTGATTGTTCATCCAGACTTCCGAGGCATCGGACTGGCCAAGCGCATCAAGAACCTGACTTTCACACTTGCCCGACAGCGATGGCCTCATGCCAAGATTTTCTCTTTGACATCCGGTTCTGCCGTGATGAAGATGAATACTCAGTTGGGCTATCTGCCTGTTACCTTTGCCGACTTGACAGACGACGAGTCATTCTGGCGTGGCTGCGAGGGCTGCATCAACGTTGACGTGCTGCATCGTACCAATCGCAAATACTGCATATGCACCGCCATGCTCTTCGACCCAGAGGAACATCTGCCTATCAAACTTCCACAGGATGTGATAGAGAGAATCCGAAAGATAGACGGTCCCAACTCAGAGCTTTAACTCTATAATATAATAAGGTGTTGGCAAGAATGCCAACAAAATATTAAACACAACACATTAAACATCAAACAAAATGGCAAATAAGAAAGTAGTAGTCGCCTTTAGTGGCGGTCTCGATACATCATACACAGTAATGAAGTTGACCCAGGACGGCTGGGATGTTTATGCTGCATGCGCCAACACGGGCGGTTTCTCTGCCGAGCAGTTGAAAACCAACGAGGAGAATGCGTACAAGCTTGGAGCCAAAGCATACGTTACCCTCGACGTTACCCACGAGTATTACGAGAAATCATTGAAATACATGATCTTCGGCAATGTGCTCCGCAACAACTGCTATCCCATCTCGGTTTCTTCCGAGCGCATCTTCCAGGCTATCGCCATCGCCCGTTATGCCAAGGAGATTGGTGCAGATGCTATCGCTCACGGAAGTACAGGTGCGGGCAACGACCAGATTCGTTTCGACATGACCTTCCTGGTGATGGCTCCTGGCATTGAAATCATCACACTGACCCGCGACAAGGCGCTTTCACGCAAGGAAGAAGTTGACTACCTGAACGAGCACGGTTTCTATGCAGACTTCACCAAGTTGAAGTATTCTTATAACGTAGGTATCTGGGGCACCAGTATCTGCGGTGGTGAGATTCTCGACCCAACCCAGGGTCTTCCAGAGGAGGCTTACCTGAAGCACGTTACTGCCAAAGAAGAAGAGGCAGAACTGAAGATTACCTTCGAGAAGGGTGAGATTGTAGCTGTCAACGACGAGAAATTCGACGACAAGATTGCTGCCATCCAGAAGATAGAAGAAATAGGAGCCTCTTATGCCATCGGCCGCGACTGCAACGTGGGTGACACCATCATCGGCATCAAGGGCCGTGTAGGTTTCGAGGCTGCCGCTCCTAAGCTTATCATCGAGGCTCACCGCCTGTTGGAGAAGAGCACATTGAGCAAGTGGCAACAGTACTGGAAAGATCAGGTAGGCAACTGGTACGGAATGTTCCTCCACGAGAGTCAGTACCTGGAACCAGTGATGCCCGATATCGAGGCAATGCTGACTTCTTCTCAGCGCAACGTAAACGGCACTGCCATCCTGAAGCTCCGCCCATACAGTTTCCAGACTGTTGGTATCGATTCACCAGACGATTTGACCAAGTCTAAGCTCGGTGAGTATGGCGAGATGCAGCATGGTTGGACAGCCGAGGATGCAAAGGGCTTCATCAAGGTAAGCTCTACCCCACTCCGTGTTTATTATGGTATGCATCCTGACGAGCAGCGTTAATGTTAAAAACGAGGAACAATGAAAAAGCTTTATCTTTCCGACCACGACAAAAAGATCGGTGGCGTATGTGGAGGGCTTGCTGACTATTTCGACATCGACCCTATTATCCTGCGCATCATTTGGTTCGTAGCCATCTGCTGCTATGGGACTGGTCTTCTCCTATATTTAGGGTTTTGGATATGCCTTCCTCATGAGAACAACGTTAGATACTAATTCTAACGGTATTAGAAAGATACAATAAACAAAACAGAAGAACAAGAGAATTCTTCACTCTTCGTTCTTCACTCTTCACTTAGATTATGATTAGAGTAGGAATTTTAGGAGCAGCTGGTTATACAGGAGGTGAGTTGATTCGCCTCCTTATCAACCATCCTGAGGCAGAGATTGTATTCGCCAACAGCGAGAGTAACGCCGGCAACCTGGTGGCTGAGGTTCACGAGGGATTGTATGGCGAGACTGACTTGAAATTTACAGCCGAAATGCCTTTCGACCAGGTGGATGTCATCTTCTTCTGCTTCGGTCACGGCAAGAGCGAGGCGTTCCTGAAGGAGCACAATGTTCCGGAGAACGTGAAGATTATCGACCTTGCACAGGACTTCCGTCTTGCCCCTGAGACTGTGGTTGCTACCCAGCAGCCAACCCCAGCCGCTCACGATTTCGTATATGGTCTTCCAGAAATAAATGAATCAAAAATAGCCGTAGCTCAGCACGTAGCAAACCCAGGTTGTTTTGCAACTTGCATTCAACTTGGTTTGTTGCCTGCTGCTAAGATGGGCCTCATCAACAGTGATGTTTCTGTCAATGCCATTACCGGTAGCACCGGCGCAGGTCAGAAGCCAGGTGCCACTACCCATTTCTCATGGCGCAACAACAACATGAGCATCTACAAGGCATTCAACCATCAGCACGTGCCAGAGATTCGTGAGAGTCTGAAACAGACACAGGGCTATCTCGATGCAGCCATCGACTTCATCCCGTACCGTGGCGACTTCGCCCGTGGTATCTTTGCTACAGAAGTAGTGAAGACCGATAAGCCTATCGAGGAAATCGTGGCAGGTTACAAAGAGTTCTATAAGGATGCCAAGTTCACCCACTATGTGGATAAAGCTATCGACCTGAAGCAGGTGGTAAATACCAACAAGTGCCTGGTTCATGTGGATAAGTATGGTGATAAGCTCCTCATCACTTCCTGCATCGACAATCTTCTGAAGGGTGCCGTAGGTCAGGCTGTTCAGAACATGAACATCATGTTTGGTCTCGACCAGACAGCAGGTTTGAAACTCAAGCCATCAGCATTTTAGATAAAAGAATTCGGAAGAACGGATGAATATTCATTCGTTCTTCTATCATAAAAAATAGTTTATCACAAGATAATTCTATGAGTTGTTTACATTAAAACATAGATTTAACATGAAACTTTACGACGTATATCCTCTTTTCGATATTAATATTGTAAAAGGACAGGGCTGCAAGGTATGGGACGACAAGGGTCAGGAATACCTCGACCTCTATGGCGGTCATGCCGTTATCAGCATCGGTCATTGCCATCCTCACTATGTGGAGATGCTCACCAACCAGTTGAACAACCTGGGTTTCTATTCCAACTCTGTCATCAACAAGTTGCAGGTGAAACTCGCTGAGCGTCTGGGCAAAATAAGCGGTTATGAAGATTATCAGTTCTTCCTCATCAACTCTGGTGCCGAGGCAAACGAGAATGCCTTGAAGCTGGCTTCTTTCACCAACGAAAGGACTCGCGTGCTTTCTATAGAGAAGGCTTTCCACGGCAGAACATCCCTTGCCGTAGAGGTAACCAATAATTCTAAGATCATCGCACCAATCAATGACAATGGTCACGTAACCTATCTTCCTATCAACGATTTGGAAGCTTGGGAGAAGGAACTTGCCAAGGGCGATGTATGTGCTTGTATCATCGAGGCTATTCAGGGCGTAGGTGGTTGCAACATGGTAACTCCTGAGTTTGCTCAGGGCTTGCAGGCTGCCTGCAAGAAATACGGCACTTTCCTCATCTGCGATGAAATCCAGTGCGGTTATGGCAGAAGCGGTAAGTTCTTTGCTCACCAGTGGTTGGGCATAAAGCCAGACCTCATCACCGTAGCCAAGGGTATCGGTAATGGTTTCCCTATGGGTGGCGTATTGATTTCTCCTGAGTTTACACCTGTGTATGGTCAGTTGGGAACTACCTTCGGTGGCAACCACCTGGCATGTACAGCCGCTCTCGCTGTTCTCGATGTTTTCGAGAAGGAGAACCTGGTACAGAATGCGCATGAGGTTGGTGAATATCTCATTGCCCAGCTGAAAGAATTGCAGAAACGCAACAGCCATATCACAGAGGTTCGTGGTCGTGGCTTGATGGTAGGCGCCGTACTCGACATTCCTCACAAGGAAGTGCGCAGCAAGCTCATCCACGAGCAGCACTGCTTCACCGGTTGCGCCGGCACCAACATCCTCCGCATCCTCCCTCCATTGGTATTGACCAAGGAGAATGTGGATGACTTCATCGGAAGATTGGAAACAGTATTGAAGGAAGTATAAACCCATTGAGATAAGGAAATAAAGATATGTGCGTGCAAAGTTAAAGAAAACTTTGATGTCTCACAATACGGGATTAGTCGATGGCTTACATCGTTACTTGAGAATTAGCTATGGCGAGATGGATGATAACAATGCCGCAACTTATATGATGCAAGGAAGCAATTATAACGATACAAGGAAGCCTCAGGGCGGACGCATCAAAATGCGTTCGCCCTGCTAATATTTTACGCCATAAGATACAAGTTATCACATTATTATATACATTTGTAAGATGCAAGATCTTAGGTAAGTCGGTCTTGACATTTTAACTCAAGCAGCGAGCACTCGGAGATATTCATTTCTGTTTTTTATCCCAACTGGCTTATAATTCGGAAATTTATCAAAATTTGTATCAAAACTAAATAAGCATAACAATGGAACAATCTATATACAGTTTTTCACTTTGTACCGCACTGCCGTTAATGTTATTCTTCGGCTTTTATTTTTTGTTTGCAAAGACTCCTGAAAAGAAAATTTTCAAGAATTATCTCCGCTCCCGACAGATTATGGGTATAGCTATGTTGCTGCTTTCGGCAAACTATTCGGTACATTTCTTCTTTGGTATCCGATTCAAAAATGCGGATTCTGCCATATTGATGAACATGTCCACATACTTTCTGTGCTATTCTCTGTTCAGTTCAGCATTGATAATGTTGCTTGATCGTTTTTACATTACCAAACGGCGTGTGTGGACACATATCATTTTATGGATTATATTTTCAACTCTTTCCGGAGTTGTGTTGTTCCTGTTGCCAAGCGGAATCATGCAAAAATTCTCTTTATTTGCTTTAGCTGCCTGGTTAGTCGTTTTTGGAGTCGTTTTAGCTCGCAGAGTCATAATTGCATATCGTAGAGCCATTCGGATTTTCAATGAAACTCAGGCGGATGATATAGGCGCATATATCGAATGGCTTTCCATATTCACTTATTGGGCACTTATCTTCGGTGTCGGATGCGGATTGCTGACATTTCTGCCAGACGAATATGTTTTTATCTGGATTTTGTCGTCAATACCGTTCTACAGCTATCTTTTCTACAGCTATCAGAACTACCTGCTGTTCTATGAACAGGTAGAAAATGCGTTTGAGCAGGATATACAATCTGAAGAAGAACTTCTGACAAATTCGGAAACTGAACATGAAATAGTTTCTGAGAAAGAAGTTCCTAAGTCCTATACAGAATTTATAGAGAGGGTTGACAACTGGATAAAGACAGACGGCTATGTACAGCAGGGACTTACCATAAAAGAACTGTCCGAAATACTTTATACGAACCGTACCTATCTTTCCGCTTATATCAAGACTACGTATAAAATGACATTCCGCGAATGGATAACCAGTCTCCGGTTGGAGTATGCGAAAAACATACTGAAGGAGCATCCAGAAATCAATATACAGAAGCTGGCTGAGTCTTCTGGTTTTCTTTCCCAAAGTAACTTTATCAAATTATTTTCCGAGAAAGAAGGATGTACGCCTGCCAAATGGAAAAAATCAAATCGGGAATAATTTGTGTAGTAAAACAACATCGGAAAAGGTCACAGAAACCCATTTCCAAAAAGTGCTCAAACGACAAAAAAGTGCTAATTCGACAATTCAAAAAGTGCTAATTCGACAAAAAGATGCTCAAACGACATTATTTATAAAATTTTATAGCAAAAGTTTTTCTAATCTTTTGGGCATAGAATGAAATTTATTATCTTTGGACAGGACAAAGATAATAAATATAACCTGTTGGCGGAATTAATTTAGTGCATACTTAATTCTGCCAATGGGCTTGTCGT
>OCQK01000112.1_pt1 | contig 10142 bp, 10 predicted proteins | sample 1481281 | NCBI WGS metagenome assembly OCQK01 (sample SAMN03418281, study PRJEB22391) | human gut metagenome | biome: human-gut; feature: organic feature; material: feces | host: Homo sapiens | place: Italy | collected 2013-04 | reverse complement strand
AGGGTGGTTTGTCAGTATCGCTCACTTGGGCGGATGAAGCCGACCAAGGTACGGATGTGAATGACGTGAAGCTCTGGATATTCAATGCCGATGACGGTTCGCTTGTAGAAGAAAAACATTATGGCAGTGCGCAGGAGGTGGCAAGCCAACGCTTCGCTCTTCCTATAGGGCATTATCAGATATTGGCTATTACCAATCTCATAGAGCCATTCTTCACCACTGACCAGACCAGGGCTTTGACTAATTGGAACAATATCCAGATAGGTTTGACCAATCCTAAGGATGTAAGGAACAATGCCTATTTCGGAGTTGCCGATGTGAAGATAGACAACAAGGAAGGCAGCTATGTGGTGCAAAACCCTATGAAGAGCGTGCTTGCCGAACTGACCATCATCATCGAGAACATACCGAAAGGCACAGAGATGGGTGGCAAGGCTTTGGATTGTGCTTGTTGTCTGTTCCCTACACAGAAGAATAGTGATGGAGAATATGGATTGCCGAGCATAAAACCAACGGAAGTGGAACTCCCTACCCTCCTGGCTACGGAATCAACTCTGAAATCGGAAGTCATCCGGCTGATGCCAACCATACAGGGAAGTTCCGCCTCTCATGTTTATCTCCACCTCTTGCTGCCTAACGGGACCTTGCAAGAGTATGACATCACCGCCCCTGCGATGAAGGTTGGAGGAAAGTATGAGTTGCGACTCAACTACAACCAAATGCAGCCAAAGATGAATCTGGAAGCTACCATCAACGGTTGGACGAACCTCAACAATGAAGTAGAAATAAAATAATAATAACTTTTAAAATGTTTATAAGATGAAAAAGATGACTAAGTTCTTCGCCCTTGCACTCTTGGCTGGTGCAATGGTTTCATGCAGTACAGAAGACACCGTACCTTCTACCCAGAACGATAAGGTAGCCGTGCAGTTTACTGGTGGTATCAGCGTAAACACCCGTGCTGCCGGTTTAGCCTGGGCTGATGGTGACGAGATCGGTATCTTCATGACTGGAGCAAATCAGCCTCTCTCGGCGGATGCAATCAAAGAGGGTGTTGACAATGTTTGCTATCAGACAAATGGAAGTATAGGCTTTTCACCTGTTTCTGGTGGTAAGACTGTTTTCTTCCCGATAGATGGAGATGTGGACTTCTATTCTTACTATCCACAGACCACTGTCAATGACTACAAGGTAGCACTTGATGTAACAGACCAAGGGAAACAAGAAGCTATCGACTTCATGTATGCCAAGACTGAAGGCTGCAACAAAGCTACGCCACAGGTATTCTTGAAGTTCTTCCATAAGTTAAGCAATCTTATTTTGGATGTTCAACCAGGTAACGGTCTCACGCAAGAAGACCTTAAGAAAATGACTGTGACAGTGAAAGGCCAGAATACCAAAGCCACTTTCAATCTTGTGGATGGAACTATCTCTGGTGAAGAAACTCCTGCGGACATTGAGATGCAAACTACCCAAGCTGGCAAGCTGTATGAGGCAATCCTGCTCCCTACAGAAGAAGCAAGCCGAGTGATAGAGTTTGACCTCAAGAATGGTTACGACGCTCCTTTTGTATGGACAATGCCTGTAAAACTTGAGGGTGGCAAAAGATACCACTATACAGTAGTAAAATTGAGTCGTTCTGCCGTAGATATTTCTGGAACCATTAAGTCTTGGACAGAGGCAGGAGACAATAATGAACATATAGCACAATAACAACTCTTAAATAACAAGATATATGAAGAAATTTAGATTCTTATACATCGCTGCCGCAGCATTGCTGTTTGCAGCTTGCGCTAACGAAGAAGATGGTATTGGCAACAATGGTCCTGTTGCTGCTACCGTACAGGCGGATATTTCCAACAATATCAAAACCCGTGGAACTGCAGACAACAACAAATGGACAACTGGCGACGCTATCGGTGTGTACGTCACTTCCGCAGGAAACACAAAAGGAACAAATGTAAAGTATGAATATGACAGATATGGTGAATTTGTTTCGGCAAATCCTATTTATTTTAGAGATAACGCGGAACAGACATTCAGTGCGTATTATCCATACATTGATGACCCCAATAATGACAAATTCGATGAGGATGGTTGGTTAATAAATGATTGGACTATTGATTACAGCAATCCAAGTAATACCTTATTAGCAAACGATTTTCTCTTTGCCTCGGGAGCAACAGCCAGCAAAGCATCGCCAATGGTTAATTTCACTGACTTGAATAATGTGGGTGAATCCTTGCCAGAGAAAGATCATCGCTTTAAGCACAAGATGAGTATGATAGAATTTACGGTCATTGCAGGAGAAGGTATAGAGGCCAGCAAGAGTGATCTTCAAAGTATAACATTGGACAAGATAAAGACACAGGGTAAGATAAATGTAAAAACAGGTGCGACAGAAGTCACAGGGACTTCTTCCCTAAAAACCTTACCAGTAACAGGTTTTTTGACCGATGTCAGGGTCTGCAAGTTTATACTCTTCCCGCAACAGTTCGAGAACAAAGAATTGACCATTAGTTGTAGTGTGTTGTATAACGAAAATACTATTAACAATTATACAACAAAGATACCCCTACCAAATGGATTCGAAGGTGGTAAAAAATATACTTATACTATCTCTGTTAGAAATAATAGTATAGTAATAGGAAATGCAAGCATAACGGGTTGGGGTATTGGCGCAGACAATGAATTTCTCGATGCAGAAATAGAATAATTCTGATAAATAAGGTACTGAAATAGGAAATACAGGGTTAGTGAGCTTGGTCGCTCACTAACTCACTAACAATAAAAAACTGAAGATTATGAAGACGATAAAACAAAGAATTTCCTATGCGGTAATGGGCCTTATGGCTATAGGCTTTACAGCATGTACGCAAAATGAAGATATGGCTCCAACGCTGAAAGGGCAGGAAATCAATGCCACTTTCTCTGTTGGAGGTATGCAGACTCGTGTCAATGCATTGGGATATGGTGACAATTGGGAGGATAAAGATAAACTGACAGTAAGTATATTTACGGATTATGATCCTGGTAGTACGACTGTTCTTTCTTTTAATAGTGCAACAAACGAATGGTCTCGTACAGGAAGTTTTCGTTGGTTAACAGGCTACGATCAACATACTATTTTGGCTGTATATCCATCTGACACGGATTTTGGGAAAAATAATCTACAGTATGATTTACAGACAGATCAAAGCAGCGAAAGTAAATTAAAAAACGCTGATCTCATAACTGGATATTGGCACGATTTTCCTCGGTTTGATTTAAGCATTCGTATGAAGCATCGCATGTCGCTGGTAACAATAGTATATCATGTTGGAACTGCAGATTATCCTAATATGGATATTAGTGAACCACAAGTGTATTCTAAGCACAATAGTGTTGATTTTAACAGAGACGACCGACAAGAGCAATTTGTCATGAGTACACCTACTACTAATCCAGCTTGGGTACAAGCCTGTAAGCATGACGGCGATATGTTTTCAGCAATCGTTATCCCTGGTTCATACAAAACTGACGATATTTTCGTGAAATTCAAGATAGGCGACAAAAACTTCCATGCAAAAATGAGGTCAGATACGAACTTTCAAGAAGGCTATCGCTACATCTACAAACTCGATGTAGGAAAAGACAAAGTGGAACTAACCCGAATCAGCGTAGATGATTTGAAAGGTTGGGACAGTAACAACGAAGAAGATCTCAAATAATTGGAGGAAAGAATATGAAAAAGATATTTCAATACATCATGCTGGCAGTCGTTACTATAGTAATGGCGTCATGCACAAGTGATATAGAAGAAACAACCGCAACAACAGGCAAGAGCAACGTACAGTTGGTTGTAGGTGAATTTCCTGCATTCGGAGATTCACAGACTCGTGCTATTGGTACACCTGATGAAGGCAAGACTTCATGGGCAGAAGGAGATGAGTTGCTTCTGGAGATGACCAGTAAGACTTTAGGGACTAAGTATGCTGCTTTTAAATATAATGGCAGTAGCTGGGAATTGGCAAGTGGCGAGCTGTCTTATAAAGAAGACGAAGTGCCAACCTTTCCTCATGTATATTATGCCCCTAATTACAAATGGGAAGCTGGCAAATTAGTTTTGAAAGAAGGTAAGGCTGCTGGAACCGATGAATACATCGAGGGAACAGCACAAATAACCCCTAATGGTGAGGCTATAACCGTAAAATTTGCCGAGGCAACACGCAACTATTCACGCCTCCGCATTGCAACTATGCCAAATAAGCCAATAACAGTAACCATCGATAGATACACTCCTGCGGGCAGCAGCGATATGAAATGGGATCAAAAATATGCCCTTACATCTGATGAAAAGGGCAATGCCTATTTATATGGTACTTTTGTACCATATTCCAGAGTCGATGTGAAATATGGGGAAGCTCCTTTGGCAACTCATAAATTCTCGCAAGCAACAGTAAATGCTAAGAGTTATGCACTGGATGCTACTGTTGTTTCGCTGACTGACGAAGGTATCACTTACGATCAAATTGTGGAAGACGTCAAGAAGGAATTGGATGCGGGCAAGACTTACATCAATCTCATTCTTGCTCCCGATGTGGATGAAGAAACATTGGAAGCAATACATATCGGACTTCAAGAAGCAAAGTATTGGAGTATAAACCTTACTTTGATAGGATGTAAGAAGATTCCTTCAAGAGGATTTTTGCATTTTGACATGCTGAAATCCATAGTCCTCCCAGATGTTACAGAAATCGGGGAAAATGCTTTTTCAGATTGTCCAGGGCTTCAAAAAGTAGTTTTAGGCAATCTTACAAAAGTATATGGTAATGTCAGAAATAATGGTATCTTTGATGGTTGCGAAACCCGGTTCATCGATTTGGTTTTGTCAAAAGACCAGAAAGTTATGAATGATGGCGAAGCCGAAGGTAGGTATTGTTGGACTGCTGATATTATTACAGATTATGATCTTAGTGATGAACATGTCAGCAAAAAATTCCTTGGGTATGAATTTAAGTCCATAACGTGTAGATATAAATTTGAATAATAAAGTAGATTGTTTAACTCCTAAGCTGGGCAAGGAGTATAAGTTGCTCAGCAACATATATTCACCCGCACTTCACGGGAAAACGACAAGGGTCTATATGCCACGATGATAGGTGGAGAAATGAACTTGTCGGCACAAGACTGCTGCGTAGAACGTAACTATTGGTTGGGTAGCGACGGTATGCTTTACAACGCAGGTGTCTTAGGCATGGATAGTTGGGAATATGCCAATCTGAAAAGCCATGTCAGGATGGGCTGGTATGGGGCAAGAGTGAACGTTCATCTCCTTGGACTGTTCCATAAGGCAACAGTGACGTGCAAGCCGTGCTGGGCGACATCGCCGACGTGATGCACACCCGCATGAGCCAGGGCAAGAGCGTCCACATCAAAGGCCTCGGCTACTTCCGCTATGTGCTTGACACCGTGGGCGTGGCAAACCTCGATGACTTCGACTTCGAAAAGCAGGTAAAAGCCGTCCGCGTGGAGTTCATCCCCGAACGTGAGAAGACTGCCAGCGGTACTTACACCCGCGCCCTCGTGGACAGCGACGACCTGGAGTGGATAGAGCTTAGCCCCGACACCAAGGACGATGACCCGGCGCAGGGAGGCGGTGACGATGGACAGGATGAAAATCCACTCGGATAATCTGTCTGTAAAAAAAACGAGCACCCGTCTCGCAAAACCGGGTGGCGGAATCCGAAAAGCCGGCAGAGTAGGAAAAAATTAAAAACTTATCGACATGGATCAGAAAAAAGTTTATCCGGTAGAAGATGTTCAAAAAGGCGACTACATGGTGTGGAGCGTTTGTTCGCAGGCAGAACGCAATGCCTTGGTAGTACTGAGAGATGACAAGACAGTTTACGCCACAATCAAGAAAACGAGTCACAGCACCGAATTGCAGGATCTTACCAATGGAACTAAAGGCTGCTTCTACGGAGGAGGTGGAAACCTGCGTTTTGAAGTCACCATCTATGACACTTCCAATCCCCAGTATGGCAGCAAGTCGATGAACGGTGTTATTGACGGAAATGCCCATATCGTGGGGCGTACGATGAGTGTCTGTGTGGAAGACGGCACGGACAACGACTACAACGATTTGTACATCACACTGGCTTCATGGAAAAAGAAAGGATAAGGATTATGGATATAAACTTTCATTATTACGCAGTAAAAACACTGGCAATTCATGCCGGCTTTGATGAAGAATGCGCACAAATTATCGCAAGATATTCACAGTTCGTGGATGATTTTACCATCTATAAAACGATGGTGCTGGATAATGTTCCCACTTTCGCCCGGCATCTGGCAAAACCGTATAAAGGGAAATGGCTGTTCACGCCCGTAACTACCGGATTCGACAGTTGGTTTGAAATGGCGCGTCTTGCATTAGAGCAAAACCAAAGGAATATAACAATACCATTCCATTTCATTCCGCCACACACCAAACTTAACGAGGTTAAAACTGGTGACGAGCGTACCGCATGGCGTGTCGTTCCGGCAAAAATGGATTTGGGACACTTGATATGCGGGCTTCTGACCGATGCAAAGGACAAGTTCATCCATGCACCGCAAGCCACTGAAAATTTGATGCGTATCGGAATACTGTTGCACATCTTCGCTGACACCTATGCCCATCAAAACTTTTCCGGTTTTTGGGATTGGGAAAACTACTGCGAACTGACCGGTTGTCGTGATGAAAACGGGCAGGACATAACCTCCAAATACAGTCCGAGTATATATCACCGATTCCCAGCCATTGGGCATACCGAGGCAAACCATGCTCCCGATGACAGCAACATTTCTTTCGAATTAAAGATGATGGTGTCCTCTAAAGACAAATATACCTATTTTTACGGGCGGTCCAACGTCAGTGAGTTCTGCGTTGCTTCCTATCATATCATTAACTACCTGTCCGACTGTCTGGGCAACGAGCGCATATCAAGTGGTGAGTGGGAAAGGTTATGCGAAACTCTCGGCAGAGGTTTCAAGACAAGCTGGAAGAGTACTATGTTGCTCAACTCCCACTGGGGAAAACTGTTTCCGGGCATCAATTATCGGTATGAAAAGGAGGAAATGATGAACGGGATGTTGAGCGTACGACCTGTTGACGGACCACTTTCAGCCGAAATGACAGGCGTGGTTGAACAGCTATCCGCACAAGGCATAGAATTAGATCCGGTTCTTTATGCGACCAAGAGCGATGATTTTTTCCATTACAACGTAATTGCCGATGAAGTGAGAAACTTCGTAAACGGAAAAGATGTCGGTCGTGAACAGCGAATGGCATTGTGTCAAGCCCTGGATACGGACATGTCGGAAGCAGACACCGGTGGCGAACATGATTGAAGAGATTTCAGTTGCTCTTACACCGGCTATTTATCCACCCAATTACAGTTTCTATAAATATATAGCACTAATTTGTAATTGGGTGGAACTGTATATAACAGATGATTTGGATAAAATCACAACATAAACTTTTTGTCCATCGTAAAACAAAATATAGTAAGTAGGTAATCAAAATTAGTTTACATAAAATATTTATTGTCTTTTCCCGTTTTATATGTAATGGGAAAGCCAAAAGTATTGGAGTTGACAGAGGCAGAACGCCTCGCACTCGAAAAGGGATTTCGCTTAGGCGAAAAGCACTGCTTCCGCATGCGTTGTCGTGCTGTGTTACTGAAAGCAGACGGACTGTCTTCTGCAGCAGCGGGCGGGCAAACGGAAATGAGCCACGTGAGCGTAAACGCTTGGGTAAAACGTTTCAAGTCCGAAGGAATCGACGGATTGAATACCCGTTCCGACAGAGGTCGAAAACCTATCATGGACTGTTCGGACGAGGAAGCTGTGCGTCGGGCAATAGAGCAAGACAGACAGAGCGTGAGCAAGGCAAGAGCGGCATGGGAGCAAGCCTCGGGCAAAGAGGCAAGCGACTCAACATTCAAACGTTTTTTATCAGCATTGGCGCAAGATATAAGCGAATAAGAAAACGCCCAAGGGGAGTACCCTCGCCGCAACTCTATGAATACAAAGTCGAGAAGTTGCAAGAACTTGAAAGTAAAGCGTCTGAAGGACGTATTAGGCTCTATTATGCAGATGAGAACCACACTTGTACTGAAGGATATGTCCCTTACGGTTGGCAACTGCAAGGGGAGGATGTTTATGTCCCCTCCCAAAGGGTGGCACGACTCAATATCTTTGGAATGATTGACCGTGATAACCGTTACAATGGATTCACAACATTCGAAAAGATGACGGCAGATAAAGTCCTCAGTTTCCTTGATGAATTTTCGTTCAACTTGGAGATGGACACTTTTGTTCTCCTTGACAATGCTTCCGTACATAGAAACAAGAAAATCAAAGAACTTCGCCCATTATGGGAGCAAAGAGGACTTTTCCTCTTTTTCTTGCCTCCATATTCGCCACAATTGAATATTGCGGAAACACTTTGGCGTATTCTTAAAGGCAAGTGGATAAGACCACAAGATTATATAACTTCTGACATACTTTTCTATACCACCAACAGAGCTTTGGCGGATATCGGAAAGGGGTTGCGTATAAACTTCTCTAAACATGTCGCTTAATTTTGATTAGTTACTTACAAATTAATGGGTGGCATTATACCATCGTGTATATATTTTTGGATTTGAAAGTCTATTACTACTAGGATCAGAAGTAGTAATACCAGAATAATGATTAATGGGCAATATTCCTTTAAAAGCAGAATAGTATTGTGGAGTATGACATTTGAATAATATTGTTTTCCTCAATTGATTTGAAAATTCATCAAGAATCACACTATCATTACAAATCTTATTAATATAGTCTTCAAAATCAAAGAAAATAGTCGGAGTATATCCATCCATTATCTGGATACTATTTGCTGATATATTATTATTTTGATTTTCGATATTAATTCTTTTCACAATATTTGCCAATTGTTCTAATTCTTGACAATTCGCAACGGCTGCTGTAGCATATGGATATGTATATTGACTATAAAACTCATAAAATGCTTGAATAACTCCCTCATAATCAACATTTCCTATAAGATATTTCCCACATTCATGATATGGGAATCCATATGCCATTACTTCAGTGGGACTAGCTATTAAATATTTCGTGACATCTTTTAAATCATATGCAACCTCGATTGAAGACATATAGCAATCATCAAATAGTATATATTCCAAAGTAATTCCGGACTCTAAAATTGCTTGAGCCAAGACAGACGTTTCTATTTGATATTCCTGTGTTAATCCACCGAAATATCTTGTCATTGGGCCATTACTTACATTATAATGAAATATCTCTTGAGTTTCATTGGATTTTGTATGAATTACTGGCAACCATCCCATTCCATGGCAGCCGATAATTAATCCATATTTCTTTCCAGGCGCATATTCTTTTATAGCCTTCAATATATTAGAAATACCCTCTTGCGAAGTAAATTTTTGATTGTCATAAGTTCTAATATTCTCAACGATACAACTTCCATTATCATACTTTAATTCCATGAGATCCGCAGTATTTGGCGTTGTAGCTAAACAGACCATGACTCGTGCATTTTGTGAGCCTCTTTCTTCTATACTTTTAGAAAAATCTTTTATGTTTTGTTGAAAATAAGGTAACAAATTTGAACTCCAAGGGAAAAACATTATGACTGTTTGTTCATTTTCTTCCTTTGGAACAACAATTTCTTCTTCACTCGAACATGAAATCATGATAGTCAGTGAGACCAACGTGATAAATATGAATATTATATGTGATAATTTATTTGTACTTTTGTTCATTGCTTAACACATTCTTTATTGTAAAGTTAGTGATTTTTTTGCCAACAATAGCTATTTTGTGTTATTTTTTACGATATTTTTTCATCTTATTCACCTATATTAATTTAAACTAACTCGTATCGTTTTAAACGAATCATTTTGAATTGCCTAGCAACAAAGCCTCAGATTGCCTCAATCCAAGGAATATTCGTCTCGTAACCCATATCAAAATCAATTTCTATTTTCATTGAAGTATTAATAGTTTTTGAGTATCTATTTGTTCTCCTGCCAACCAACACCTTATCAAAAGACTGCAAATTGCAAAAAATATGAAGCAGAACTTGG
>OCQK01000108.1_pt1 | contig 10505 bp, 7 predicted proteins | sample 1481281 | NCBI WGS metagenome assembly OCQK01 (sample SAMN03418281, study PRJEB22391) | human gut metagenome | biome: human-gut; feature: organic feature; material: feces | host: Homo sapiens | place: Italy | collected 2013-04 | reverse complement strand
CGCCGGCTTCTTTCAGATTCCACCTCGCAGTGGACACCCTTGCTATTGGCTATACGATTCCCGCTATTAGGGCTCGTTAGGGACTTGCACCCATTAGAATAAAAGCTCATGCCGAGCATACCAGAAAAAGGGCACGCTTCTTTTGGAAACGTGCCCTATATATAATAATGTATAATACGGATTATTCTACATCATTGTTGTGGTCGAGAGAATCGTTGAAGTCTCTTGGAGCCTGCTCCTCACCGCGATGCTCATAACGACGAGGCTGACGAGCTGGACGCTCACCACGGCCCTCATGACGGTCGTCGCGACGTGGACGACGCTCGCCACGCTCAGGACGTGGACGACGCTCACGCTCTACATAACCCTCTGGCTTCTCCATCAATACACGATGAGAGAGCTTGTACTTACCAGTCTTAGGATCAATCTCCATCAACTTCACCTTGATCTTGTCGCCTTCCTTGATGCCAGCCTCTTCAACTGTCTCAAGACGCTTCCAGTCGATCTCAGAGATATGGAGCAAACCATCCTTACCAGGGAGAATCTCTACGAAGCAACCGTAAGGCATGATTGAACGAACTGTACCCTCGTACACCTCACCAACCTCAGGAACAGCCACGATAGCCTTGATCTTAGCCAAAGCTGCATCGATAGAATCCTTGTTAGGAGCAGATACCTGTACATGACCCTTACCTTCAGTCTCCTCGATAGTGATAGTAGCACCAGTATCCTCCTGCATCTGCTGGATGATCTTACCACCAGGACCGATGACAGCACCGATGAACTCCTTAGGAATATCGAGAGCTACAATACGTGGAACCTGTGGCTTCATCTCAGCACGTGGCTCAGAGATAGTCTCCATCATGCAGTTGAGGATGTGCTCACGACCAGCCTTAGCCTGCATCAAAGCCTCCTCGAGGATTTCAAAGCTCAAGCCATCGCACTTGATATCCATCTGTGTAGCGGTCAAACCATCACGGGTACCTGTGGTCTTGAAGTCCATATCACCCAAGTGGTCCTCATCACCGAGGATATCGCTGAGGATAGCATACTTGTCCTCACCTGGGTTCTTGATAAGACCCATGGCAATACCAGAAACTGGCTTCTTCATAGGAACACCAGCATCCATCAGGGCGAGTGTACCTGCACACACTGTAGCCATAGAAGAAGAACCGTTAGACTCCAAAATCTGGCTTACCAAACGTACTGTGTAAGGGAAGTCGGCAGGAATCTGACCCTTCAAACCACGCCATGCCAAATGACCATGACCAATCTCACGACGACCTACGCCACGCTGAGCCTTAGCCTCGCCTGTTGAGAATGGAGGGAAGTTATAGTGGAGGAGGAAGCGCTGGTAGCTCTTCTCGAGCACACCGTCGATAAGCTTCTCATCCATCTTGGTACCGAGAGTACATGTAGAAAGAGACATTGTCTCACCACGCTGGAAGATAGCGCTTCCGTGAGGCATTGGCAGAGGAGATACCTCGCACCAGATAGGACGGATTTCTGTAGTAGCACGACCATCAAGACGCAAGCCCTCATCGAGGATGCAACGACGCATAGCATCGCGCAAAACGTCATCATAGTAGCGAGTAGCCTCAGCATGCTTCTCTTCGAGTTCATCCTCAGAAAGATCGGCATGTGCTGCGTCATACTTCTCGAGGAAGTCAGCCAAAACCTTGTCGAAAGCATCCTGACGTGCATGCTTCTCCAAAGCCTGATGATTGATATCATAAGCTGGCTTGTAAAGCTCAGACTTGATCTGCTCACGAAGTTCCTCGTCGTTAACCTCGTGGTCATACTCACGCTTCACGTCAGTACCCTTCTCCTTAGCCAACTCATACTGGAGCTCGCACATAGGCTTGATAGCCTCGGCAGCCACCTTGAGGGCACCGATAAGATCCTGCTCTGAAACTTCCTTCATCTCGCCTTCCACCATCATGATGTTGTCCTTAGTGGCACCAACCATGATATCCATGTCGGCCTCTTCCATCTGCTGGAAGGTAGGGTTAACAACATACTCGCCATTGATACGAGCCACGCGAACCTCTGAGATATAGTACTCGAAAGGAATATCTGAACAAGCCATGGCAGCTGAAGCAGCAAAACCAGCAAGAGCATCTGGCTGGTCAACACCATCGGCTGAAAGCAACATTACCTGTACATAGACTTCTGCATGGTAGTTAGAAGGGAAAAGTGGACGCAAGGCGCGATCCACAAGGCGAGAGGTAAGGATTTCCTCATCGCTGGCTTTGCCTTCGCGCTTGGTGAAACCACCAGGGAAACGACCTGCAGCACTGTACTGCTCACGATAATCTACTTGCAAAGGCATAAAATCTGTACCCGGAACTGCATCCTTTGCTGCACAAACAGTTGCGAGAAGCACTGTGTTACCCATGCGGAGAACCGCAGCACCATCAGCCTGTTTTGCAACTTTTCCGGTCTCAATTGTGATGGTTCTTCCATCAGGCAACTGAACACTTTTTGTAATTACGTTCATCTAAAAATTTAAAAACTTATTGTTTTGTCTAACATCTAATATATAAAACGGCGCAAAGATACCTCTTTTATTATTAATAAGCAAAGAAAACCGCATTTATTTTCAAGTTTTTTGAATATTTTATTCTTTGCTGATGGTTTATTCCGATTTTATTGCTACCTTTGCAACCGATAATTTTGCAAAATAACAAGACACATGAAGATAACCAAACTCTATTCAGCTGCGGTCGTAGTAATGGCTGCACTGACTTTTGCTTCTTGCAACAACAAGAAGTTCCACATCAACGGAAACATTACCGAGGCGAAAGACTCCATGCTCTATCTGGAGAACATCAGCCTCGACGGACCTGTAGCTATCGACTCTGTAAAGCTCGGTGAAGACGGTTCTTTTGCCTTCGAGGAAACAGCCAAAGACTCAGTATGTCCTGACTTCTATCGCCTGCGCATTGCCGGACAGACCATCAACCTCTCCATCGACTCGACAGAAACCATCAGCGTGAAGGCTGCGTACCCAAGCATGAGCTACCAGTACACAGTGGAAGGTTCTGAAAACTGCAGCACCATCAAGGAGCTGTCACTCAAGCAAATGAAACTGCAGGCTCTCGTCAACGAGATAGCCCAAAATCCTAATGTAGGTGTCGACTCTGCCGATGTCATCATCGACCGTGCCATCAATGCCTACAAGCAGGATATCAAGACCAACTATATCTTCAAGGCTCCTATGATGGCATCATCTTACTATGCTCTGTTCCAGACTCTGCAGGTAGGACGTGTGAACACTCTTATCTTCAACCCACGCAACAACAAGGACGACGTCAAGGTATTCGCGGCAGTAGCTACAAGCTGGGACACTTACTATCCCAATGCCGAACGCGGAAAGAACCTGCACAACATTGCCATACAGGGCATGAAAGACATACGCATCATTGAGAACCAGATGGCAGCACAGCAACTCGATGCCAGCAAGGTACAGGTGAACGGAGTCATCGAACTCGCCCTGCAAGACAACAAGGGTGTGACACGCAAACTCACCGACCTGAAAGGTAAGGTGGTTCTGCTCGACTTCCATCTTTTTGCCGGCGAACAGAGCACCAAGCGAATCATGATGCTCCGCGAGCTATACAACAAGTACCATGCTGCAGGATTTGAGATCTATCAGGTATCAGTCGATCCCGACGAGCATTTCTGGAAGACATCCACAGCCGCCCTGCCATGGATAAGCGTACGCGATGAAGACGGCATTCAGGGAGCAAGTGTGGCTAAGTACAACGTACAGAGCATCCCTACCTTCTTCCTTATCGACAGAAGTAACACATTGCGCTCTCGCGATGTACAGATCAAAGACCTCGATGCAGCAATCAAAGCATTGCTGTAAGGGGTCTCCCCCATTCTTTCACAACATCCCTTCACCCCCTATTCTCCTATAAGACAGATGTTTATATCCATATAGAGGAAAGCACTGAACCTAAAATAAACATAAACCTAAAAAGTCAAAAGATGAGACTTTTCATGACACAACACTTTTGGTGCCTACAACCGCTTCGACAACATCGAGGGATTCGAGATTGCAGGCGAGGACAAAGTGTTCCATCCTGCTACAGCCCGCCATTTCTGGCAACCAGGCAACGACACGTGGAATGAATGTATCACCGTGGTAAGCCCTGAGGTAAAGAAACCTGTTGTTGCCCTGCGCTATTGTTTCAAGAACTTCCTGCTCGGCAACATGGCAAATGCAGGTGGACTGCCTCTATTCCCATTCCGCACAGACAACTGGTAAACTATCAAACAAGAATAAAACACAACCCATCATGGAACATCCTCTAAGCAAATTCAAATTCTGCCCTATCTGCGGTTCAACACACTTCGAAATCAACAACTTCAAAAGCAAGAAGTGCGGAAATTGCGGATTCACATACTATGCCAATCCAAGCAGCGCCACCGTAGCCTTTATCATGAATGAGAAAGACGAGCTATTGGTGGTAAGGCGCAAGAACGAGCCAGCCAAGGGCACTCTCGACTTACCTGGAGGATTCGTAGACATGGAGGAGACGGGCGAAGAAGGGGTTATGCGCGAAGTAATGGAAGAGACAGGACTGGAGGCTACATCCGTAGCCTACCAGTTCAGTATCCCCAACCTTTATCTCTATTCAGGGCTCACCATCCACACACTCGATATGTTTTATATAGTAGAAGTGAAAGACCTCTCACATGTCGAGGCAAAAGACGACGCTGCAGAATACCTGTGGATTCCTCTGAACGAGATACGGATAGAGGAGTTTGGTCTGCGTTCCATCCGTCAGGGGCTCAGCCGGTTTTTAAAAAAGTCCTAAAGAGAAAAAGCTAAAATTGAAAGTACAAACTGCCATTCATGTTTCACCACATGTCTGGCTTTTTTGTTGATGCCTTTATTCCAAAACAAGACTTGACTATTACAACAAGACAAAAAGCAGAAAAACCTGCCTTTTACCCTCATAAGACCGATTTTAGAGCCTAAAACATTAAAAAAGCAAAAAAAATCCCCATATAATAAGGTATAAGCAAAAAGTTTACTTACTTTTGCCAACCGAAAGAAAAATTGTATATAAGCTTATGCAAGAAAATTTAGTTATCGTCGAGAGCCCTGCAAAGGCCAAGAAAATCGAAGAGTACTTAGGAAAAGACTATAAGGTTATGTCCTCTTACGGTCATATACGCGACTTGAAAAAGAGGGAATTGAGTATAAACGAGCAGACCATGGAACCAGATTACGAGATTCCAGAAGAGAAGAAAAAGCTCGTTACCGAATTGAAATCGGCAGCCAAGAAAGCCAAAAAGATTTGGCTGGCTTCCGATGAGGACCGCGAGGGAGAAGCTATCAGCTGGCACCTTTGCGAAGTACTCGGACTGGATGAGGAGAAGACAAACCGTATCGTTTTCCACGAGATTACCAAACCAGCCATACTGGATGCCATAGAGCACCCACGCCATCTGGACATGAACTTAGTCAATGCCCAGCAGGCACGTCGTGTACTCGACCGTATCGTAGGTTTCAAACTCTCACCCGTGCTTTGGCGCAAGGTGAAACCTGCCCTTTCTGCCGGTCGTGTGCAGAGTGTTGCAGTACGCCTCATCGTAGAGCGTGAGCGAGAGGTACAGAAATTCAAGAGTGAGCCATACTTCCGTGTGAATGCCATCTTTGCCCTCATCAATGAGAGCGGCAACGCAACCGAAGTAAAGGCTGAGCTCGACAAACACTTCAAAACCCAGGAAGAAGTTGATGCCTTCCTCGAGAAGTGCATGGACGCACAATTTACCGTCGACGCAGTGAGCAAGAAGCCATTGAAGCGCACTCCTGCGCCTCCTTTCACTACTTCTACACTGCAGCAAGAGGCTGCCCGCAAGTTGGGCTTCACCGTAAGCCAGACCATGATGATAGCACAGCGACTCTACGAAAGCGGACGTATCACATACATGCGTACCGACAGCGTCAACCTGTCTACTTTCTGTAAGGATGCCAGTGCAGCCGAGATCAAGAAGGTATATGGTGACAAATACAGCCAGACCCGCAACTATCACACCAGTTCGAAGGGCGCACAGGAAGCACACGAGGCTATCCGCCCTACAGACATGACCGCACTTACCATAGACGGAACCAATCAGGAGAAGCGACTCTACGAGCTTGTATGGAAACGCACCGTCGCCTCACAGATGGCAGACGCACAGATAGAGAAGACAACCATCAATATCGATATAGACAACACTACAGAGAAGTTTGTCGCCAACGGCGAGGTAGTGGTCTTTGATGGTTTCTTGAAAGTTTACCGCGAATCAACCGACGAGGAGGAAAACGGCGAGGAGTCTTCACACATCCTGCCAGCCATGCGTCATGGCGACAAGCTGCAGCGCCGTGAGATAACAGCCACCGAGCGATTCTCTATGGCTCCTGCAAGATATACAGAGGCGAGTCTTGTAAAGAAACTTGAGGATCTCGGCATTGGCCGTCCTTCTACCTATGCACCAACCATCAGCACCATTCAGCAACGTGAGTATGTGCAGAAAGGTGACAAGAGTGGCACAGAGCGTTCATATACAGTCAGCACACTGAAGGGCATCAAGGTGACACAGAAGTTCAAGAAGGAAATGGCCGGCTCAGAGAAAGGCAAACTGCTGCCTACAGATATCGGCATCGTGGTCAACGACTTTCTGATGAAGAACTTCCCCGACATCATGGACTACAACTTTACTGCCAATGTGGAGAAAAAGTTTGATGATATCGCAGAGGGCAATACCGAGTGGAATAAATGGATGAAGAAATTCGACCAAAGCTTTGAACCCGAAGTGGACAAGGTGATAAATGCACGCAGTGAGCATAAAGCCGGCGAGCGTTCACTGGGAGTCGACCCAAAGAGCGGACGCCCTGTATTCGTCAAGATAGGACGTTTCGGACCAGTGGCACAGATTGGATCTGCCGAAGATAAGGAAAAGCCTCTCTTCGCACAGTTGCCTGCCGACAAGAGTATTGAGACCATCACACTCAACGAGGCTATCGAGCTCTTCAAGCTTCCCCGCGAGGTAGGCGAATATGAGGGAACACCTGTTACCATCGGTGCAGGTCGCTTTGGCCCTTACGTTCTCCACAATAAGAAGTATGTTTCCATCCCGAAGGACGAAGACCCAATGAACCTTACACTCGAAAGAGCCATTGAGTTGATAAGAGAGAAACGAGAGAGTGAGCAGAAACGCCACATCAAAGTGTTCGATGAAGATACCAAGCTCGAGCTGCTGAACGGCCGCTACGGTCCCTACATTGCCTATGATGGAAAGAACTACCGCATTCCCAAGAACAAGCAGACTCATGTAGAGGAACTCTCATATGAAGAGTGTATGAACATCATCAAAGAGGCTCCAGAGCCTAAAGCAAGCCGTCGTAAGTAAGCCTATGAAGTCGATTATCATCATCGGATATATGGGCGCCGGAAAGACAACAGTCGGCAAAGCCCTTGCCAAGGAGTTGGGCGTCATGTTCTACGACCTCGACTGGTATATCGAAACTCGCATGCACAAGACCGTCAAGGAAATCTTCGACGAGAAAGGCGAAGAGGGATTCCGTATCATTGAGCACAACATGCTGCACGAAGTAGCTGAGTTCGAGAACGTTGTTGTAAGTTGCGGGGGCGGGACACCCTGCTTTTTTGACAACATGGACTATATGAACCAGTTGGGAACCACCGTCTATCTGAAGGCTACTCCCGAGACTCTCCACGCCCATCTGCAGATGGGCAAGGGCGTGCGACCACTGCTGCTAAACAAGACCCCCGAGGAGGTGGAAACCTTCATCAAGGAACAACTCAAACAGCGAGAGCCCTTCTATCTGAAGGCACAGCACATCTTCGACATCGATGTAATCGACGATTACGACAAGATACAGAATACGGTGAAAAAACTGCGCCTGCAGTTGGGTATATAAAGAACCTCGGAATCAGGCTTCAAGCCGAAGGATACAACGAGGCTACAAACTGAAACGACCCAATTAAAATATAACACATCACAACAAAACTACATTCATTCCAGAAGAAAAGAAATGAAGAAATGGACTATTGAAGACTCGAATGAACTCTACAACATCAAAGGTTGGGGCACTTCTTACTTTGGCATCAACGAAAAAGGAGATGTCTATGTAACTCCATGCAAAGACAACACGCAGATAGACCTACGCGACGTCATGGACGAGTTAGCCCTGCGAGACATCACGGCTCCCGTGCTGCTCCGATTCCCCGACATTCTCGACAATCGTATCGAAAAGACTGCCAGTTGCTTCCAAAAAGCCAAGGAGGAATATGGATACAAAGGCGAAAACTTTGTCATCTATCCTATCAAGGTCAACCAGATGCAGCCGGTCGTAGAGGAAATCATATCGCATGGCAAAAAGTTCAATCTCGGTCTTGAGGCTGGCTCTAAGCCAGAACTCCACGCTGTCATTGCCGTACAGTGCCAGAGCGACTCGCTCATCATCTGCAACGGATACAAGGACGAAAGCTATATCGAACTGGCTCTCCTCGCACAGAAGATGGGCAAGCGTATCTTCATCGTAGTAGAAAAACTCAACGAGCTCGATATCATTGCCAAGACTGCCAAAAAACTCAACGTAAGACCCAATATCGGAATACGTATCAAGTTGGCCTCATCAGGCTCTGGCAAGTGGGCTGACAGTGGCGGCGATGCATCCAAGTTTGGTCTGACAAGCGCAGAGTTGCTCACAGCACTCAACAAGATCGACGAGATGGGGCTGCACGACTGCCTGCGGCTCATACACTTCCACATCGGAAGCCAGATTACCAAAATACGACGCATACAAACAGCCTTGCGCGAGGCTGCACAGTTCTATATCAACCTGCACAAGATGGGGTATAATGTCGACTTTGTTGACTGCGGAGGCGGATTGGGAGTCGACTACGACGGAACACGTTCTTCAAGCAGCGAAAGCTCCGTCAACTATTCTATCCAGGAGTATGTGAACGACTGCGTATATACGTTTGTCGACGCTGCCAACAAGAACAATATCGCACACCCTAATCTTATCACCGAAAGTGGCCGTTCCCTTTCGGCACATCATTCAGTACTCGTCATCGATGTACTCGAGACAGCCTCGCTGCCAGAAATGCCCGAGGAGTTTGAGGCCAAGGAAGAAGACCACCAGTTGGTAAAAGATCTGTATGATATCTGGGACAACCTGAACCCACGCAATATGCTCGAAGACTGGCACGACGCTGAGCAAATACGCGACGAGGCTTTGGAACTCTTCTCGCATGGCATCGTCGACCTCAAGACAAGAGCCGAGATAGAAGCCATGTACTGGAGTGTATGCCATGAGATTAACAATCTGGCAAAGCACATGAAACACATCCCTGAAGAACTGCGAGGACTCGACAAACTGCTTGCCGACAAGTATTTCTGCAACTTCTCGCTCTTCCAAAGTCTGCCAGACAGTTGGGCCATCGACCAACTCTTCCCTATCATGCCTATACAGCGACTCAACGAGCGCCCAGTAAGAAAAGCCACCTTACAGGACATCACCTGCGACAGCGATGGAAAAGTAGCCAACTTTGTGACCGATGGCCATATTGGTAATGTACTTCCGCTACACGCACTCAAGAACAACGAGCCTTATTACCTCGGTGTCTTCCTCGTAGGAGCCTACCAGGAAATATTGGGCGACATGCACAACCTGTTCGGTGACACCAATGCGGCGCATATATCAGTAAAGGACGGCAAGTACAACATCGATCAGATCTTCGACGGTGAGACTGTGGAAGAGGTTCTCGACTACGTGCAGTACAACCCCAAGAAACTCGTCCGCCAATTGGAGCAGTGGGTTACCAAAAGTGTGAAAGAAGGTAAGATTTCACTCGAAGAGGGTAAGGAATTCCTTGCAACCTATCGCAACGGACTCTTCGGATATACTTACCTGCAGTAAACAGATAATCAAGATTCCCCATACAGGAGGGCATATCAAAGTCTTAATAGGCTACTGATATGCCCTCTTTCTTTTCTTAGAAAGTGAACAGAAGCCATATAGACAACCAACATTGGTCACAATAGAAGCCTCAAGCTGGTCATAATAGACGACAAACGTTGGTCATAATAGACGACCCATAATAGGCATAACAGACTATCATCGCTGACTATTATAACGTGATGGTTTAAGCCACCAACATGTTTCTTTGCAGAGATACGAAGGGCAACTTCATTTGTGGCTATATACATAAGTAGTCAACTATAAGTATGACTAAAAATAAGTAAGTCAACGTGAATTATAAATAAGTAATAACTGAGTCAACTCATATTATCAATAACACTTAGAGTGGGCAACTAAAATCATTAAACCACAAATAAAAGTTCTATTCATAGCCTTTGAATGTCCGTTCAAAGCCTTTGTCTTTTTGTACATATGGTTGACTCCTTAAAATGTAAGGAAATGAAAAAATCATTAGAAGAGACATTAAAGGATGTAGAATTATGCAAGGAGA
>OCQK01000107.1_pt1 | contig 10666 bp, 15 predicted proteins | sample 1481281 | NCBI WGS metagenome assembly OCQK01 (sample SAMN03418281, study PRJEB22391) | human gut metagenome | biome: human-gut; feature: organic feature; material: feces | host: Homo sapiens | place: Italy | collected 2013-04 | reverse complement strand
ACAGCGGTGACAAACGCAATTATCCATGGCTATGAGATGGGGGATGACAATATTTCATCCGGTCAGGCAGATCATCAACCAGCAGAAGAAAAAAGTTGTCCACAGGTACATATGAATTGTAGCTACATAGGCAGGGAGCTTTACATAGAAATATCAGATAGCGGAGTAGGCATACAGGATGTGGCAAAAGCAATGGAACCGTTATACACATCCAAACCACAGCTTGACAGATCAGGCATGGGTTTTTCATTCATGGAAGCATTTATGGACGCGCTGACAGTTACATCAGAACCGGGACACGGGACAACAGTAAAGATGAAAAAAGTACTATGAAGAGTGACAAAATCAACAGACTTGTCACAGAAAATATAAACCTGATTTATTTAGTTATGAAACGCTTTAGAAACAGAGGAGTTGACCGGGAGGATTTATTTCAGATAGGAGCAGTTGGGCTGACAAAGGCAGCGCAGCGATTTGATGAAAGTAAGGGCTTTGCCTTTTCTACATACGCAGTACCAATAGAGTACGATAAAGGAAATGACCGGAAAAGCCTTAAAATAAGGGATTTCTGATAAAGGCATTGGATAAAAAAACAGTGCTGTCAGATGTACATTTCGATATCTTATGTTGAAATAACAGTATAGATAAGATATTGAAAATAATTCGGAATTGTTTCTGATAGGAACCTTCTTGAATGAGATGATGACCATTCAAAGGAGGTTTTTTTATGGCAAGAATTATGACAAGAAGAAAAGCCATACCCAAGGCAATCGAATTACTGCAATGTCTGCCACAGACGGAGGAAGTTGTGGAAGTGATACAGGCACTAAAAAAATACTCTTCCACGCCATTGGATAGATGGGATGCAGCCAGTGTATATGAAGCATTAGATGAATGGACAGAATCTCATAATGGTATACCACCGAGAATAAAAGAGTGTGACAGCCATAAAGAGCTACCAAGCCATATGGTCTTTGAAAAGCTTTTTGGAAAAACAGCCAGAGAATTTCTAAATGATTATTATGGTGAGATGGAATACGTAAGGATTGGACGTCATGGAACAAGGTGTGTGGATGATCAATATGATTTTTTGGAAATATTTAAAAACGAATTTGAACGGATACAACCAGCAACGTCAAAAATATATGATGCTTGTAGAAATCCAGAAACACCATCATGGGGAACGATTGCAAGAAGATGTAAAGTGTCTTCCTGGTCAGAGTTGGTTACACTGTCCGGTGTAGAAGCGAATTGCATTAGAAGAAGATATGACACATATAATATTAGAAATAAGTTGAGCGTTTCACAAAAAACGAATTTGGAAACGGATTTGACAGCACACGAACAGCAGGAAGAAAAAGAAAGATTTGAGGCATTGCTGATAAAGACGCATGATTTAACATTGCAGGCTGAAAATCAGAAAAAGGCAGAAAAAGCAGTTTCAAAACATACATTACGAATCGGGAGGAAATAGAGATGGCAAAAGTTATAGCAATAGTCAATCAAAAAGGTGGTGTCGCAAAGTCAACTTCCTGTGTGAATTTAGGAATCGGATTGGTAAAAAAAGGATATAAAGTTCTGGCAATAGATTTTGATCCACAGGGAAGTTTAACAGAAAGTCTTGGATATCAGAATCCAGATGAATTAGAAATAACAGTAGCGACAATTCTTCATTGTGAAATGAATGGTCTTGAATTATCAGAAGGATATGGAATTCTTCACCATGAAGAGGGAATGGACATTCTTCCGGCAAATATTGAACTGTCTGGGGTAGAAGTTAGTCTGGTAAATGTTATGAGCAGAGAATATGTGTTAAAACAGTTTATCAAGACAATTTCGCCAGAATATGATTATATCCTGATTGATAATATGCCATCGCTAGGAATGCTTACTGTAAATGCTCTTGCAGCAGCTGATTCGGTTATCATTCCGGTTATGGCACATTATCTTCCTGTTAAAGGATTGGAACAGTTGATGCAGACCATATATAAAGTTAGAAAGCAGATAAATCGAAAGCTTCAGATTGACGGAATCTTACTTACCATGGTAGATCGAAGAACGAATTTTTCAAAAGAGATTATAGAGTTGCTTCATGATAATTATGGCGAATATATCAATATTTTCAAGACTGCAATCCCGTTTTCGATAAGGGCAGCAGAGACGAGTGCTGAGGGAGTAAGTATTTATAAACACGATCCGAAAGGTCGTGTTGCCGAAGCTTATAAAAAACTGGTAGAGGAGGTGATTGGTGATGGCAGTGAAAGAAAGTAGTGCTTCAAAGATAAAATTCAAAGGGGTAGATGCATTATTCGGATTGTCAGAGGAGCAGGAGTGTGTGCGAGAAATTCCGCTGGACGAGTTGGATACATTCAAGAATCATCCGTTTAAAGTGTTTAGGGATGATAAAATGGAGGAAATGATTGAAAGTATTTCAGAATATGGAGTTCTTGTGCCAGGAATTGCAAGACCTTCAAATTCAGGGGAAAAGGATTATGAATTAGTTGTGGGACACAGAAGAAAATATGCTTGCAGGGAATTAGGACTGAAAACAATGCCGGTCATTATCAGAGATATGTCTGATGATGAAGCAACTGTGGTTATGGTCGATTCCAACATTCAAAGAGAAAATCTGCTATATAGTGAGAAGGCATTTGCATACCGCATGAAGTATGAAGCATTGAAACGTCAGGGTAGACGGACTGATTTAACTTTGGTCCAAGTTGAACCAAAGTTGAAAAAAAGATGGGCAGCTGAGATGGTTGGCACAGAAGTCGGAGAGACAATGAGTACGATCAAACGATATATACGCTTGACCTACTTGTCGAATTACTTGCTGGAGTTTGTAGATAAAAATGAATTGCCATTTACTGTTGCAGTTGATTTATCTTATTTGAAAAGTAATGAGCAGTCATTGTTACTGGCGTTTATAGGAACAACAAAGAAAATGCCAAATGGATCTCAGGCAAAAAAACTGAAAGAACTTAGCCAGCAAAAAGAATTGACTGGAGAAGATATAGAGAAAATTCTTAGAGGAGAAGCAAAAGTGAATTATCAGAAAATCAGTTTTTCAGAAAAGCAACTGCAAAAATATTTTCCACCAGATTACAAGAAAGAGCAAATCGAAAAAATAATTTTCCAGTTATTAGATTCGTGGAAAGCACAAACAGAGCAAAGGGGATGATAAAGTGGAATATGAAAAGCAAATAAGATATAATGATAGACAGATGCAAAGATATCAGGCATATCTTTCTAAAGTACAGAAGATAAACAGATTAGATAAGAGGACGAAAGAAATGACGATTGGAGATGTAATTAAAAAATCAATTCTGCCACTGGCATTTATGGTATTCTGGTTTTGGATGACAAAAACAATTATGAAGGTCAGTGGGCAGACGGATTGGTTCTGGTGGGTATTTATTGCCGGACTTCCATTTGGAATACATAAAATGCGGTTGATTCTAATTCCGAGAGGAATGGATACCACAGCAACACTTGGGATGGCTGCATTAAGTGTCATTATTGGAGCATTGATTGGAAGCATCATGATTCCAGTGTATGTGATCAGAGCGATATACGTGTTTATACGGTATGTCATTGGAAAATAGAATATTAGATTGATAAGAGGCAGGCTTGCGAAAATAAAAATCGTAAGTCTGCCTCTTTTTTTGTGCTTAAAAACAGGCAATTCAGGGGAATTCCCTTTTGCAAATATATATATTCTTGGAGGATTTTTAAGATGAGAGAGCGAATTGAAAGTAAGCATGTAACAAAGGAAATCAAAAGTCAGATGCCAGTGATTCCGGGGGCAATTGTTAAAGAAAGAGGCTGTACGTTCTGCCCGTATTATCTGGGCAATTATGAGAAACAGCCACGCTGTATGATGAAAACCTGTGCTTGGGATGATGAAAATGAACGTTTCCATCCAGTTCTTCGTGGACTGATTCCATTTTACAAAGAGAAGATGGAAAAAGCAGAAGAGAAGTTCTTGGCAATGAAAAAGATTTACACAACGCTGTTAGGAATGTTTGCCGCTGAAATGAAGCAGGAAGAGTTGGAAAAAGATGAATGTTACGGATGTGCCTATGGAAAATGTGGACCATGTATCGGTATCTGTTACAAATCAATGAAAGCATAGGAGGGGGAAGCCAATGAATACAACAGTTATTTCTGGGCGATTGGTAAGAAATCCCGGATACAACGAAGTGGAGAATGAAAAAGGACTTCATAAGATTGCCAAGTTTGTTTTGGCAGTCAGAAGAAATTATTCCGATGAAGTCAGTTTCATTCCGGTAAAGGCTTTTGCGAAGAAAGCAGAATTTGCCAGAGATTATCTGATACAGGGAACGAAGGTCATGGTGGAAGGCGAGATTGTCACGGGTAATTATGAAGATAAAGATACCGGAAAAAAGATTTATACCACCGAAGTGTATGCAAACCGGATTGAATTTGCTGGTGCAAAAATGGTTGACAGACCACCGTTTCCAGAAGATGCGGAAGGGTTCTTAGAGATCCCAGAGGGCATGGAAGAGGAAATGCCGTTTAGATAGAGGAGGATTAAAAGATGGTTTCAGTAGATCAGGCGTATATGGTAGAGCATATGAAAAATGCCGATGGAAGTATCAATAACAAAAATGTAGTGCTGTCAGCAGCATGTGAAGCAGCAGAACTGTTCCAGTGCATGATGTCAGTAAATCAGAAACTGGAGGACTGGCAGAGATTTAACCACACTTTGGAGATGCATCTGAGGAGTGTGGAATGTGAGAAAATCCATGATATCTGTCAGGCAGTATATGGAATGAAACATCCGTCCAATGAACTGGAAGGATTGTATCTGGCAAGGGAGGATGAACAGATATGCCTGCTGTATTATCAGGTATTTGTGGGTATGTTGGAAATCAATATCAATTCAGCTGAAGTGCTGTACAAACAGAAGGAGGAAATAATCAATGAGTAAGATGGAGTATATGCCGGTAGATTGTCTGCAGGTGCCAAAGATGCTGTTCCAGATGGAAAAATACAAAAATCTGTCAAATACAGCAAAGATTTTATACAGCTTATTTCTGGATCGCTTAAAATTTGCGGTGCAGAATGGCTGGGTAGATGGTGAAGGGGATTTATTTGTAATCTATCCGAAAAGTGAAATGAAAAAAGACCTGAATACGACCAAATATGGGGTAGATCAGGCAGTACAGGAACTGGTGGAGGTTGGAAATCTGGTGCGTATCATTTCAGACAATGGAAAGGCGAAACACTTTTATATCAATGATATTTATGAAAATGAGATGGAGAAAGAATCAATGATGACATTAGACAGCATTATGGCAAATATGCCGATGGAAGAAAGAGAAATTATCATGGACAAGATGGTGAAAGCATCCAGAGATATTCTGGAAACGATTGCGGATATGGGATATCTGGATGAATATGAGACACCACTGACTTCAATGGAAGAAAGAAATTATCGAGATGAGCTTGGACAGCTTGATATTGATCAGATTTCCTGTGATGGCTATGAATTTGGCATGGACCTGGCATTTGGAATCCTGGAAGAAAATGAGGAAAATGCTGATAGAGTACTGGACATTCAGAAGTATGTGAATAGGCAGCATAAAAAGTGTTCAAAAAAGAAATTTATGAAAGTTTTGGAGACTCTGGTACACGCAATAGGAAATGATGAAGGATTTATTGCCGATATGTATGCGTGTGATAAAGAGGCAAGGAAAATTTATCTGGAAGAAGCGGTGAATGCGTTCAATTATGTGCTTGATGAATTGTGTCATGGCACAGGAAGTGCAGCAGGGTATGACTTCAACAATATGGAAGAATAGGAAATAAATTATGGCAGATTTTGAATACTTTAGAGCAGAAGAATCTGACCAGTTTTCTTTTTTCCGAATACCGAAAGCCCTGTTTACAGAAAAGGAATTTCAGAGTCTTTCCACAGATGCAAAACTCTTGTATGGAATCCTTTTAGACCGCATCAGTCTATCAAAGAAAAATGGCTGGATTGACAGTGACGGTTATGTCTATATCATTTATACGATTGCAGAACTGCAGGATCTTTTGCGGATGTCCCATACGACTGTAACAAAGCTCCTTTATGAACTTGACAGTGTGCATGGAATTGGACTGATTGAACGTTACCGGCAGGGAAATAACCGTCCCTCTGTCATATATGTGAAAAATTTTGTGAAACGGGTCAGAGGAAAGCCAGACAGATATTTTCATTCTGGATTGCAAGAAACTGGAAGTCCGGATAGCAAGGAGTTGGAAATCCGGATAGCAAGAAATTGGAAGTCCGGGCAGCAAAAAAATAGAAGTCCGGACTGCAAGAATCTGGAAGGAAGTAATACTAAGATAAATAAGACAGAAAAGAATCATACTGATAAGAGTAAGAGCAACACTCACGCTTTGGAAGAAAATTTCAGTCAGTATGGGAGATTCAAAAATGTTGTTCTGTCGGAACCGGAACTGCAGGAGTTGATGACTTTATTTCCGTGGGACTACCAGAAACGGATTGATCATCTTTCTGTTTATATGAAATCCAGTGGAAAAGAGTATCAGAATCATTTTGCAACAATCTGTCTTTGGGCAGAACGAGATGGAGCCAGGGCAGGAATGGACAAATATGAATTTCAGGAAGGAGAAAGCCTGTGATGGAAAATAAAGTAACAGCAGATTATCTGGATGAAGAGGGATGTCTTCATTGTGGTATCTGTGGAAAAAGAAAACAGATGAAAGTCAGTCTGATGGGATTTGAGCATGTAGTGTCCTGTTTGTGCGAATGCGAGGTAAAAGCCAGGCAGGAACTGGATGAGAAGATGCAGCGGGAAGAAGCACAGAGGCTGCTTTATCAGAGAAAGTCAGTCGGACTTCGGGAAAGAAGATTCTGGGAATGGAAATTTGAAAATGACAATGGAAGCAACCAGAAGATACTAATCGTCAGGCAGTATGTAGAAAATTGGACAGATATGAAGAGAAAAAATGTAGGACTGCTTCTGATGGGACCAGTTGGAACCGGGAAAAGTTTCTTTGCAGGCTGTATTGCAAATGCACTTTTGGAACAGGGAGAACGTGTCATGATGACGAATTTTTCCAGGATCTTAAACGAAATGACCAGCTATCAGGCAGATAAGAACCAGATTATACAAAATCTTGTGGATTATCCGCTGCTGATTATTGATGATTTAGGAATAGAACGAAATTCCGAGTTTGCTTTGGAGCAGGCCTATAATGTGATAGACAGCCGCTATTGTAAAATGCTTCCGCTGATCGTAACAACGAATCTGGGACTGAATGAAATGAAATCTACAGATTTAGATACTGCTCATCAGCGTATTTATAGCAGAATACTTGAAATGTGTGTTCCCATCTATTGTGGTGGAGAAGATAAGAGAAAAGAAGAAGGGACAGAAAAACTCGTACAGGTGCAGAACCTGATTACCGGTTAATCTGTCTTTTTTCATTAAAGGGGGTGATTGCCATGATTACAGATCTGGACAGCAGTTGAATCGCTGAAAGGAGGGAAAAGGCATGCAGGAAGAGGTAACTCAGAAAACGGTCACGTTCTGTATTCGGGCTACTAAGATTACGGCAGACCTGTTGAAAAAGGTTCTTGTTGCGTATCTGCGTCATCAGAAGCAGAAATCAGTAGAGAAGAAAGCACAGAAAAATCAGCCGAAACAGGGAAAGGTCACGGTAAAAGAGCTGGCAAAACAGAATGCCGGGATGGTCAATATCGAGATCACAAATAAGAATATCAAGTCCTTTGAACGGTATGCCAGAAAATACGGGATCAATTATGCTCTGAAAAAAGACAAGAGCAAAGAGCCTCCGGTTTATCTGGTATTCTTCAAGGGACGTGATCAGGATGCACTCAATGCTGCTTTCCGTGAGTTTTCCCAGAAACAGATTCAAAAAGCGAATAAACCTTCCATTCATAAGCGTCTTGCAGCTTACCGGGCAATGATGCCAAAGAAGACGAAGGACAAAGTAAAGAACCGGCATCAGGAGCAGAGTCGATGAAAAAGAAAAGCTGCAAAACTCTGATGCAGAAGTGGAAGAATAAAATCGGGGGTAAGCTGTCCGCCCTGGATAAAAAGGAACTGGTTCTTACAAATATTCCTTATGCTCTGGCTGCTTTCTATGCAGACCGGGCATTTTTTCTTTACCGGAACAGTCCGGGAGAAGATATGGGGAACAAACTATTATATGCGATGGAACATGCAGATCGGATCTTTACAGGGATTCTGTTGAGCTTTGACCTGAGAGATCTATTGGTTGGAGTTACTGTCGCAGTTATTTTGAAATTATTGGTTTGGCAGAAACAGTCAGATGCAAAGAAACTTCGGAAGGGAATCGAGTATGGTTCAGCCAGATGGGGAACTGCAGAGGATATCAAGCCTTATATGTCAGATGATCCCTGGATGAATATTCCGTTGACAGCAACAGAAGCATTGGCTATGGAGAGCAGACCAAAGCAGCCGAAGTATGCGAGAAATAAAAATATCGTGGTCATCGGTGGTAGTGGTTCCGGTAAGACACGATTTTTCGTTAAACCGTCGGTCATGCAGATGAATTGTTCCATGGTCATTACAGATCCAAAGGGCACTCTCATTGAGGAGTGCGGGAAGATGTTAGCAAAGGGACCGCCTAAGAAAGATAAGAATGGAAATATTATGAAAGATAAGTCTGGAAAAGTAGTTCATGAGCCCTATGTGATTAAGGTTCTGAATACCATCAATTTTTCCAAATCGCTTCATTACAATCCATTTGCCTATATACGGTCTGAAAAAGATATCTTGAAGCTGGTGACAACAATCATTGTGAATACCAAAGGCGAAGGGGAAAAAGCTTCCGAAGATTTTTGGGTGAAAGCAGAGAAATTGCTGTACACAGCACTGATTGCTTTTATCTGGTATGAAGGGGATGAAGAGGAAAAGAACCTGAATACCCTTCTGGATCTTTTGAACGAAAGCGAAACCCGTGAAGAGGATGAAACTTACCAGAATCCTGTGGATATGATGTTCCAGGAGCTGGAAGAAAGAGATCCGCAGCACTTTGCGGTCAGACAGTATAAAAAATATAAAATGGCGGCTGGAAAGACAGCGAAAAGTATTTTGATATCCTGTGGAGCCAGACTTGCCCCATTTGATATCGCAGAACTTCGTGAGATCATGTCTTACGATGAAATGGAACTGGATAAGATCGGAGACAGGAAAACAGCCTTGTTTCTGATCATGTCTGATACAGATACAACCTTTAACTTTGTGATTGCCATGTTACAGTCACAGCTTTTCAATCTGCTTTGCGATAAGGCAGATGATGAATATGGTGGAAGACTTCCGGTGCATGTGCGTGTCATCGCTGATGAGTTTGCCAACATCGGACAAATTCCTCAGTTTGACAAGCTGATCGCAACTATCCGAAGCAGGGAAATCTCTGCTTCTATTATTTTGCAGTCCCAGAGTCAGCTAAAGGCAATGTATAAGGATAGTGCAGATACCATTTTGGGCAACTGTGATACTACACTTTTTCTTGGTGGCAAAGAGAAAACCACCTTAAAGGAAATGAGTGAGCTTCTGGGGAAGGAAACCATTGACCTGTATAACACTTCGGAGACGAGGAGTAATCAGAAGTCTTTTGGATTGAATTACCAGAAAACAGGCAAACAGCTGATGACAGAAGATGAGATTGCAGTCATGGATGGAGGAAAATGTATCCTGCAGATCCGTGGTGCCAGACCATTTTTCTCGGACAAATATGATATCACGAAACACAAAAACTATCGGCTTCTTGCAGATGAAAACGAGAAGAACCGGTACAAAGTAGAGAAAGAGTTAAATCCACAGTACACACCGAAACCCGAAGAAGAGGTGGAAGTGATTCATGTAGAACTGTCGGAGTAACCTTGGGAATGAACGAAAAATAATGAGGAAAGGAATAACTGACATTAGGTGCGCCGGCTTTTTAGTCGGTGTTTTTTCATTCCCGTAAACACCTGAAAGAAGTCAGTTTTGGTTTATGAATATATGGCATTTTTTAGCAGCGCAATTACAACTTTAAAAACTCTTGTAGTCGCTATCGGCGCAGGTCTTGGTGTGTGGGGTGTCGTAAACCTTCTGGAAGGATATGGAAATGACAATCCCGGCGCTAAGAGCCAGGGCATCAAACAGCTGATGGCTGGTGCCGGAATCATGCTGCTGGGAACTACCCTGATTCCACAGCTGGCAACATTGTTCTCTTAAGAGGAGTGGTAGATGAACACCATCATTGAGAGAATTACGGAAGCGATAAAGGATATCCTGATTGGACTTATCAAGTCATGTTTGGATAACATGTTCACGTCTGTCAATGAGCAGGTGGGAACCATAGCCGGGCAGGTGGGACAGACACCGCAGGGATGGAATGCAGGGATTTTTAATCTGATTCAGAATTTATCCCAAACAGTGATTGTCCCCATTGCGGGACTGATCATCACCTTTGTCCTGTGCTATGAATTGATCACGATGGTAACACAGAAAAACAATTTCCATGAATTTGAGACTTATAACATTTTCCTCTGGATCTTCAAAGCGTAAGACCACGATATTTGAAAATTACTGTGATTTCTTAAATTACTTTGATTCTTCCATCAGTGTGCAGCTGTCCTTTATCAATCAGCAGG
>OCQK01000093.1_pt1 | contig 12014 bp, 9 predicted proteins | sample 1481281 | NCBI WGS metagenome assembly OCQK01 (sample SAMN03418281, study PRJEB22391) | human gut metagenome | biome: human-gut; feature: organic feature; material: feces | host: Homo sapiens | place: Italy | collected 2013-04 | reverse complement strand
CATCAACGACAATGGCACGTCTTTCTCCTCGCCCCTCGTGGCTGGCATGGTGGCTTGTCTGTGGCAGGCTTTCCCGCACAAATCTGCCCGACAGATCATCAAACTCGTCAGGTTGGCTGGCAATAATCAGCAGCATCCCGATAATATCTATGGATATGGTGTGCCCGACTTCTGGAAAGCTTACCTGACAGGGAAAGCGATTAAGTAGGAACGGTGATGAAAATATAAGAGTATGAAGCAAAGATTATCTCTCTATGAATTGAACTCGATGGTTCGTGATGCACTTTCGATGACTCTGCCCGACAGTTATTGGGTAGAGGCGGAACTGTCGGAGGTGCGCGAGGGGTATGGAGGTCATTGCTACATGGAACTGATAGAGAAGGAAGAACGCTCCAATACACCCATAGCCAAGGCTCATGCTGCCTGCTGGCGTAACCGCTGGATAAGCATACGCCCGCAGTTTGAGCAAGTTACAGGACAAAGACTTCATGCCGGAATGAAGGTCCTTCTCAAGGTGCATGCCCAGTTCCACGAGAACTATGGCTTCTCATGGATCGTCGACGACATAGACCCCAACTATACGATGGGAGATATGGCTCGCAAGCGACAGGAAATCATCCGGACGCTGAAAGAAGAAGGTGTCTTCGATTTGCAGAAGGAACTGGCTCTCCCGATGTTCTGCCAGCGCATTGCGGTAGTGTCGAGTGCCACGGCTGCCGGTTATGGCGATTTCTGCAATCAACTTGCCGGCAACGATTATGGCTTGCAGTTCAAGACGGGCCTTTTTGCTGCCACTATGCAGGGCGAGGGCGTAGAGCAAAGTGTCATCGCTGCCCTCAATCGTATTGATGCTGAATATGAGGATTGGGATTGTGTGGTCATCATCCGTGGCGGTGGTGCTACCAGCGATCTCTCTGGGTTCGACACCCTGGCATTGGCAGAGAATGTGGCCAACTTCCCCTTGCCGATAATCACAGGCATAGGCCATGAGCGAGACGAGAGTGTTCTCGACATGATCTCCTTCCGGAAGGTGAAGACGCCGACGGCGGCTGCCGCCTTTCTGGTTCAGCACCTCACGGATGTGTATGTCAGGGTGATGGAGGCGCAGGAAACGATTGTGCAAAACGTGAAGCACCGCTTGCAAGTGGAGAAGATGCGGCTTGACCGTCTGAACAAAAGTATTCCTGTGCAGTTCTCTTTGGTGAAGACCCGCCAGGGAGCGTATATCGACCGCCTGATGAATCGTCTCTCGCAGCAAGTGCTGTCTAAGGTGGCTGATGCGCAACGCAAGTTGGAGATTATCTCGCAGAATGTGCAGCCTGTCCTCGAAAGGAAGATGATGAGTGAGAGTCATCGCCTGCAGATGCTGGAACAGCGCATCAGGTCGCAGGACCCGGAACTGCTCTTGAAGCGCGGATACAGTATCACGCTGAAGAACGGCAAGAGTATTCGCTCGGCTTCGCTGTTGACTTCTGGTGACGTTATCGTTACGAGATTCGCCGAAGGCACCGTCAAGTCGAAAGTGGAATAGTAATATTAAAACATACAAACAATGGAAAACAATGAAATGAAATACGAAAAAGCTGTCAGCGAACTGGAGGAGATCGTGGACAAGATGGAGCGCGATGAGTTGGACATCGACCAACTGTCCGAACAACTGAAGCGTGCCAAGGTTTTGGTGAAACTCTGCAAGGATAAACTCACTAAGACGGACGAGGAAATCAAAAAGTTGCTGAGTGAAGAATAGGGGGAAGTAATAGAACTCCTTTAACTTCTGAACACGAGAAAGGGGTATAAGCTGACTATTTTACTAAATATTAGACAAAAAAGTTGCAGATTAACGGATTATTTTGTACTTTTGCAGCTAAATATAAGTAGAACATTAAAAAAGTAAATGTTATGAAAGACTTGGATTGGTCTAATCTGTCGTTTGGCTATCGCCAGACCGATTACAATGTTCGCTGCTACTATCGCAACGGAAAATGGGGCGAAATAGAAGTTTGCTCTGATGAGTATCTCAAACTGCACATGGCTGCTACCTGCCTTCACTATGGACAGGAAGCATTCGAAGGCCTGAAGGCTTATCGCTGTCCTGACGGCAAGGTGCGCGTATTCCGTATGGATGAGAATGCTGCTCGCTTGCAGAGTACATGCCGTGGCATTATGATGCCTGAAGTACCTACAGAGATGTTTGAGGAAATGGTAAAGAAGGTGGTTCGACTCAACCAGGAGTGGATTCCTACCTATGAGAGTGGTGCTACACTCTATATCCGTCCGCTCCTCATCGGTACCAGCGCACAGGTGGGTGTTCATCCTGCCACAGAGTATTGCTTCCTCATTTTCGTCACTCCTGTAGGTCCTTACTTCAAGGGTGGTTTCTCTACCAACCCTTACGTCATCATTCGTGATTTCGACCGCTCTGCTCCTCTCGGAACAGGTATATATAAGGTGGGTGGCAACTATGCTGCTTCTCTCAGAGCCAACAATATTGCTCACGAGAAGGGCTATGCATGCGAGTTCTATCTCGATGCCAAGGAGAAGAAGTACATGGACGAGTGTGGTGCTGCCAACTTCTTTGGCATCAAGAACAATACCTACGTGACACCTAAGAGTACATCTATCCTCCCATCTATCACCAACAAGAGCTTGATGCAGTTGGCTGAAGACCTCGGTATGAAGGTGGAGCGCAGACAGATTCCAGAGGACGAGCTCGATACATTCGAGGAGGCTGGTGCCTGTGGAACTGCTGCCGTTATCAGTCCTATCAGCTATATCGACGACCTCGATACTGGCAAGCGTTATAACTTTGGCGATAAACCTGGTCCTATCTCCAAGCACCTGTACGACACCCTCCGTGGTATTCAGTATGGCACCATCGAGGACAAGCATGGCTGGACCACAGTTGTTATAGATTAAAACAAAATAAGGCTTTTAAAAGAATAAGGTTAACAAAGTGTACAGAGCATCCTGGGAAACGTGAGTTTGTCGGATGCTCATTTTTTTGCTCTTTTGTTTGTCTTTCGCCCATTAAGCTCACCAATATCTAACAATAAAGGTTAAAAAACTATCTAAGGCTTTAGATTTAACGCCCCATAAAAACACCATAACTTCCTTTTGTCCTATCTTTGTATTTGAAATCTAAAAGATTAGATAACTAAAACATTCTCAACATAACAAATATAGGAGAGATAATATGGCAAAGAAGCATGAATTCAAGACGCTAACACGGGCCGAGATGCAAATTATGAACATTTTGTGGGACAACGGCAAGGGTATGACTACCCACGAAATTATAGCTCATTGCCCAGAGCCACAGCCCGCTTATTCCACGATAGCCACCTTTATGAAGATACTGACCAATAAGAAGTTTGTCGGTTCGCATAAGCGTGATGGCGGTGGAAAGGCATACGTGTATTATCCCCTCGTGACACGCGCCGAGTATACTCGAAAGGCCATGACAGAGGTGAAAGATTCCTTCTTCGGCGGCAGCATTCATGCCCTTATCTCCTTCTTCGTCAAGGAAGAGGATATTTCGGACAGCGAATTGGAGGAAATCCTGTCGCTAATCGATAAACGAGACCACTGCTTATGATATTGACTTATGCTATCAAATCGGCCCTTACCTTGTCTCTGCTCTACCTCTGCATGATGCCTGTGTTGGGCAGGGAAACCTTTCATCGGTTCAATCGCGTCATGGTTATTGGAGCGATGATTTTCTCTTTGGCTCTTCCCCTCGTGCACATGCATAGGCAGGCTGCCACAACGGCGGCTGGGCGCATGATGGAGGTGCCAGCCAACCTGGCTGTTGTTATTCCTGCCCATGGTGCAGCCGAAGGGGCAGGCATCCTGTTGTGGACCGATGTGGTCACGGGTATCTATCTGCTGGGTGTGCTGGGCGTGGTGCTTGTTGTAGGCATACAGACCGTTCGGCTTGTACTCAGTTTGCGCCATGGGGCGCGTTTCGATGACAACCAGGGCAACACCATCGTACTGCAGGCGGGACAGGTGAGTCCTTTCTGCTTCTTCCATTACATCGTGATGAGTGTGAGTGATTATGATCACTATCGGCAGTTTATCCTTACCCATGAGCAGGAGCACATTCGGCTTCGCCATTATGTAGACCTGCTTGTGCTGGCTGTAGTCATGGCCGTGCAATGGTTTAATCCCTTCGTTTGGATATTGGGCAAGGAACTCAAGGCTATACACGAGTATGAGGCCGACGAGGCTGTAATCGGCAAAGGCATCGACGCAACCCAGTATCAAAGGTTCTTGGTGCTCAAGGCCGTGGGCCATCGCCTGCAGCTCTTTGCCAACAATCTGAACCGTGGTTCGCTGAAGGGCAGAATTGTGATGATGAACCAACCCCGTTCTAGCCGATGGATGATGCTCAAGGCCTGCACTCTATTGCCAGTGGCACTTTTGACTGTATGTATGTTTGCTATGGAGCCGTTGGCTGCTACGAGAAAAGTAACATTCAAGGCTCCTATAGCACGAAGTAAAGCTGTAAAAATCGAAAGCAAAAAGAGAGAGAAGGTCATGGAAAGCATGCCTGAGTTTCCGGGAGGCCAGAATGCCTTGGCGAGTTTTTTGAACAAGAACGTCAAGTATCCCAAAGTAGCATTGAAAGCCCATGTGCAAGGCAAGAGCGTGGTCAGCTTTGTCGTAAGAAAAGATGGTCGCATCGAGGATGTCGAAATACTCCAGTCGGCTGGTTCGCGGGCATTGGATGAAGAGGTTAGGCGAGTGGTCAGCTCAATGCCACGGTGGACACCTGGCACGCAGGATGGCAAGCCTGTAGACGTGAGATTCTGCGTTCCACTAAAATTTAGGCTATATAAATAAAGATATTATGCTCATGGTACGAATAAGGCTTCTTTTCTTTCTTGTTTTCTTATTGGCTTGTCAAACCTTAGTGGCTCAGAAAGGCAAGACGGTAGTGCGTGGCTGCGTCAGAAGCCTGACCAACCTGCCTTTGCAAGGTATCAATGTTTATGTGAGCTTGAAAGATAGACCCTACCAAGTCTTGGCTTCCGATAGAACCGACAAAGATGGATTATTTATGATTGGCTTTGTTGCTGATGCCGACAGTGTGAGTCTTTACTGCACGTGTATGACCGTGAAAAAGCAGAAAATGAACTTGTTGAACAAGAGTTCGTTTCATACGATTTATGTCGAGGAGAAGGCCCAGAAACTGAAAGAGGTAATTGTCAAGGCACCCAAAATATATAGTAGGGGAGATACAATCAATTATCATGTGGCTTCGTTTATGTCGAAGAACGACCAAAGCATAGGCGATGTGTTGAAGCGAATGCCCGGCATCATGGTGTCGGAGGCTGGTAAGATATCCTATAAGGGAATGCCCATCAAAAACTTTTATATAGAGGGCATGGACTTGATGAAGGACCGATATGGGGTGGCTACCAATAATGTGGATCCCAACAGCATCAGTACAGTTCTGGTGTTGGAAAACCACCAAGACGTCAAGGCGCTGAAGAATCTTCGTCCAGAAGAACGTGCCTCTATTAACCTGAAGTTGAAGAAAGGGGTGAGGGGAGTCTTCAATCTTATAGGTACCATGGGAGGTGGCTATGATGGCGATGCCTTGTGGACAGGTGAAATGCTTGCCACCTATTTTAAGCGAAACTCCCAGTTGTTGGCTTCTTACAAGGGTAATAACATGGGTGTCGACCTAGAACCGGAACTGCGTTCCTTTGATGGTGACGATTATGACCGGGTGTATAGTCTGACAAGCATAGAGGTGCCTTCTGCCCCAGGCATTGACAAGCGACATTACTATTTCAATCGTTCGCATAGCGCAACGTACAATAACATTTTTCGTATAACGAAGGAGGAAAATATAGGTGTCAACTTAGGAGCATTGACCGATTGCGACCATCGCAGTAGTCTGTCGGTCGTAGATCATCTTCTGCCCGATGGAACATACAACAATATCCATGAGGACATTGCGGCTCATGTCGACCGAAAAATGATGTATGGCAACTTTTCGTTTATCGACAACGCGGATAAACACTATGTAAAAGACTTGCTTACATTCGACCTGCACTCGATTGCGGGAAAAGGGGCTGTCATGAACGGTACAAGCATTCAGCAACGCAACCAGGTGAGCGACTACCGGTTGCAAAACAAACTGCACCTTACTGGTAGGTATCGACAGGAGAAAGGAATCGATTTCGTGTCGAAACTAAATGTGGAGAAACGTCCTCAGAACCTTTGGGTGGACACCAACCTGTTTCCAGATTACTTGAGTTCTGATGATATGAGCCAATGGGTGGAGGGGAAAAACTTTGAGATGAAGAACCGGTTGAGTGCTTTGTCGTCTCTCGTCGTTGGTCATTTGCAACTCTCTCCCTCGTTGTTCTTTGATGTTCGTCATGATGAGATGAAGAGCGCATTGGAGGAGTATGAGAACAACTTGTGGTTCGTCAAACTTCATGCAGGAATGGGGCTTTCGGCTATTTATCGAATAGGACGTTTCATGGCCGATGTCTACTTGCCTGTGGGGTATCGTTATCAAAGGCTCAAGGATAAAGGCTTCGAACATACTTTGAACAGTCGTCGAATGAGCTTCGAACCCTCTGCAAACTTCTCGTACCAATTGTCGACCAGTCATTCGCTCGATTATCGGATGAGTTTGTCTTATGAACTACCTTCTATCGAAAATCTTTATCGCCAATTGGTCTTGAACGATTATCGACAATTGTCGTCCTATAGAGCCCCTACACTCTATCAAGGCATCACGCTGTCGAGTAAGTTGTCGTACAACTATAAGAATATCTTTAAGATGCTGTTCTTGGGTGTAGACTTGGTCTGGATACGTAATCAGCCAAGAGTCCTCTATGGTAGCACGTATAATGGCATGATAGAGATGGTGGAGAGCAAACCGACAAACATTGTGGGTCGGCAGAAGGGCATCAAGTTGAATGTTAGCAAAGGCTTCGATTGGAAAAAATCCAAGGTGGCGCTGATGGTGGAATGGCTTCGTACGGATTCGCCCATATTGCTGCAAAACGAGGAATGTACGTATTTGTCGGATGCAGCCAGCGTCAAGTTGGATGCTTATGCTTCGTTCTTTTCTTGGCTTGCTGTGAGCCATGTTGGCAAATACGATGCATCGCACATACGATTGAAAGGTGGGGAGAAAATGCCCTTCTTGTCTTCCATGAGTAATGATATGTCGCTTGACTTCTTCTTGCCTGCAGGCATAACCTTGTCTACAATGTTGTCACATTATTATAACAGATTGAATGTGCGTGATAAGTCATTTCTGCTATGCGGGTTGAGTGGTAAGTATACCTACCATAGGTGGATGTTCACACTGCAATGCAACAATATCTTTGACAAGAAATATTATACTATGGCGTCTTCATCCCTTCTTAGCGAACGGAGAATAGAGTATCGCATTCGCTCGCGTAGCCTGATGCTCAAGGTAAGATATAGAATTTTCTGACAAATAAAAGTAAAGATAGAAATATGAGAAAGTTTTTGTTGACTATAAGTTTGGCTTTATGCGCAATGACGGCATTTGCACAGCATATTGTCCCTGGTACCTATTCTTTGGAAAAAAGTAAAAAAATGGGCATGGCAACCTATGTGCTGCAATATGCTTTGAAATTTAAATACAGTCGGAATCAAACAAAATACGATGTGGATGATCGAGTCGTACAAATAGGGGAACGGTTGATTAAGGACTATAGTCGCATCGTCTATTATTACGACTCTCTTAGCACAGAGAACAATCGTAAGGGATTGGATTCTCCCGTGAATCAGAATATAGTGTTTCCTTACGAACTGTTGATTGATAAGAAGGTAGGAAAATGCAATGTGAAGTATCGCTTGCCACTCAATGGAGGAACTTTGTGCTACAGCTCTGAACAGCCGAGGCTGGAATGGACTTTTGTACCTGACAGCACACTCACTTTGCTTGGGTATTCTTGCGGTATGGCCAAAACTCATTTTGCAGGGCGAGATTATGTTGCTTGGTATACGTTAGACCTTCCCATTCCATACGGACCTTATAAATTTTCAGGTCTTCCAGGATTGATTATGAAAGTGGAGGATGCTTCAAGGCAATTCTGCTGGGAACTGGTTGGAGTACGAAGCGAAGATAGTCCCATCATGCTTTATACGTATGAGGGAGAACAAAAATGCTCTGAGCAGGATGCTAAGAAAACGATAAGGCGAGCCCAACGAAATCCAATACGCTTCTTGGAACAGATAGGAAGAAATATGATGTTTCAGAGCGCAGATGGCAGAGTGCGCCCCTCAACGGCCATACCCAATATTCCTGATAATAATTTTGAACCTTTAGAACAAAACTGACGATGAAATATAAATGCGTAAAATCCAGTGTAGAAAAATGGCTTATGCTGTTATCTCTGATGTTCATTGTACCTTCTGTTCATGCGGAGCAATCAGAGTTGAGAGTTGTCCGTTTGGCTGTAGATTCCATGCCCCAGATAAAGTTGATTCAAAAAATGCAAATTGCAGGCAATCGGTTGTGTGTCATCTATGAGCAACCCAACCATTGGGGCTCTGAACTTCTGTGTACCTTCCGGATATTGGAGTCGGAGAATAGGCTGGTCTTTGATGATGAGTATTTTCGCATTCCATCCCAAAGCAATGGCATCGATTATCCCTTGCTCTTCGAGGATAGTGCAAAGCTAAGCTATGTGACAGATCGTACCTATCCCCTTGTGTTTCTTTTCGATTTTGACAAGCATCGAATGCAGAACACCCATCGCTTTATCTTGTCTACCCATTCGAAGGTTCCTTACCCCATGTCCCAGACTGTCAATGCTGCCTATCGTAGTTCGGACAGTACTACTTACTTTGTGGGCAGACAACCTATGAAAGGTTATCAAGCCTTATATCGTTCGCAAACAGACTCGGCCTCCTGCATCGTTACAGAAGTGGCACGGCTTATGTATTCAGACAGATATCCTGCTTGGACAGTCAATGCTGGATCGGCTGTGTTTTGTAACGAAAATCATAGGTTGGCTATAGGTTTTAATTTGTTTCCTGCCATACAGATTGTAGATTACCTGACAGGGAATAGCATGATGGTCAAGTTGGCTGATACCGACTATAGGCACCTCAAATTAGCGGTTGGTGATGTTTGGGAGGAGAACCCTATGCAAATCAAGGATGTTACCTCCACGCCACAACGAGTCTATGCTCTATGGTGGGGACGGCGTTCGGCATCCATGCAGGCTTTAAGGCGGAAGAACCAAGCCGTGTGCAAGATTGTGTCTTTCGATTGGCAGGGTGAGCATGTAAAGGCTTATGTGGTTCATCAGTATCTCACGGCCATCGTAGCCTTGGCCGATGGCAAGTTGTTAGGAACGGATGGAAAGCATTTTTATCTATTATTTTGATATTTATCTCTTTATTTTCGATTAAAAGCAGTAACTTTGCACCGCCATTTCGGTAAATGACAAAATTAGCGTACGAAAAGTAACAGATACATGAGCAAAGGAAAATTAGCAAAGTTTGCAGACATGGAGGCATTCGAGAATGTCTTCCAGTACCCTTATAGTGTGGTAGACGACGTGCCTTTCGAGATGAAGGGCAAATGGCGTGAGATGTATTTCCACAACGACAATCCCATTGTTCTCGAGTTGGGATGTGGTAAGGGCGAATATACCGTAGAACTTGCCAAACTCTATCCCGAGATGAACTTCATCGGAGTAGACATCAAGGGCGCCCGTATGTGGACTGGAGCCAAGAAAGCCATTGAGGAAGGACAGAAGAACGTGGCTTTCCTGCGTACCAACATCGAGATCATCGACCGCTTCTTCGTCCAGGACGAGGTGCAGGAGATATGGCTTACCTTCAGCGATCCACAGATGAAGAATCCTCGCAAGCGTCTTACCTCCACCTATTTCATGAACCGTTATCGCCACTTCCTCGTGGATGGCGGCATCATCCATCTCAAGACCGATTCCAATTTCCTCTTCACCTATACCACCTATATGGTGCAAGAGAATCATCTGCCTGTGCTCTTCCGTACCGAAGACCTCTATCATCATGAGGGCATCGACGACGTGACACGCAAGATTCTCTCCATCCAGACTTACTATGAGAGTATGTGGATAGAGCGCGGACTCAACATCAAGTACATGAAGTTTGAGTTGCCACGTCAGGGCGAGCTGGTGGAGCCCGACAAGGAGATTCCTCTCGACGATTATCGCAGCTATCGTCGTGACAAGCGCACACCCAAGGAAACAGGCAAATAGCCCGACTCCTCTTCTTCTCTTTCTGATAAAATTCTTACTCAACTTTTGTAACTTCCGCTAATGGGGAAGTTACAAAAGTTGAAGACGTGCCGGCACTTACATCTTGTTGACTGTCGGTATGGCATAATACTCACGGTCGACATCAAAGTCGAGAACCCATTGGTCGAGGATTACGGAGTCGTCGAGAGCGGTGATGTCAATGGTATGGTCGCCCTTCTCGAGAGTGATAAAGATGCTCTTCAAGGTCTGTCCGCGCCAGATGTCGCTCTTCCATAAAGAAGAGTTGTAGTCATCGTGCAGCGATATGACTACAGGTTCGCCCTGGTCGATGCGGATGCTTACCTGCTGGTTGCCTTTGTTGCCCGCATAGTCGGGCAGAGAAGCAAGGGTGAAGCGGGCATCGCCTCCCTTCAGAATGCTGAAGGTGTAGTGGAGCGTCGACTCCTTGGGCAACAGGACACACTGGTTGCTATGGCCCGACAGGGGAAGGAGCGTGGCGGGCTGTTTGCCCGATGTGCTGTTCCATTCGTATGCATTCTTGGCGATGATGTCGTTGCTCATGGCACGCAGAGGGCGCAAGTCGGTCTCGCGGTCAAAGGCTTCCTGCTTGTATTGACTTATTTGCTCGTTGCTCAGACGGCCAGGCAACTGTGGCATCTGTAAGGCTCCGTCGTTGGGGTCGATGATGTTGCGCCATTTCCCTTTCCCTATGCTGCAGTAGTGCTGCACCAAAGCCTTGAGCTGCTGATAGGCGTCAAGGCTGAGGGCTGCTGCCGCCTTGGCTTCATCGTCCTTGTCGAACAGTCCCGGGCGGGCAATATGGCGTGCCTCCTGTGCCTCCAACTCCTTTTCGGCAATGAGGGCTGCCGAGAAGACGGGGTATTTCACCAACTGGAAATAGGTATCGCTCAACTCATTGGGCACAGAGCGCTCTATGCCAGTCACCTTGGCCTTGAGCTGGTCGTAGGCATAGAGGTAACGTTCCAGTTCGTTGCCAAACTCGCCGGAGTGGAACTCCATGTTGCCGAATGGCATAATCATGTATTCGGGCTGGCGGATGGAGGTGAGTCTGTAGTACTCCTTCATGATGGGCAGGAGATGACGGCCCAGGTTGCTGCCCAGTTGAGATGAGAGCCATGACTGAAGATGCTTGGTGAGGGTGGAGGCGGAAACACTCTTGCGGTTCCATGCCATGTCCATGACGAGCTGCAGCTGATAGGCTGCACTCTTGGGGTCGTACACATTGGCGATGCAGGCTTCGTGTTTCGTGCTCATTTCCTGCACGATGACGCCGGGGGCGCTGCTTCTCAGCCACAGCTGGGGATTGCTCCACAGTATTTTGATGTCACTGATGGTGTGTTTGTGCTTTTTGTGCTTCTTGCCCTGTGTCTGCAGCACCTTGTGCCCTGAGCCTATGATGATGTCGAAACTGTCTGTGACAGCCTTGTCGTAGAGTACTTCGTGATGGGAGCTCTCCTGCCACAGGGTGTTGGCACGCAGTCGCAACATCAGGCGGGCGATGCTGCTGAAGTTCCGGCTGCTCATCCATCGTGAGGAGTTGAGGGCAAGTCCACGATACTCGGTATCAGGTATCTGCAGACTCTCGTATCCCTGCTGTGTGCCTATGGTGCTCTGCTTATGGGGCTTGGAGTCATTCCAGTCGGTCCATGGCGATACGCCTGCCATGCGCGAGAGTTCCAATATGCCGTAGGCTGTGCCGCGGGCATCGGCATCCATAATCAACGTAGGATATAATAT
>OCQK01000091.1_pt1 | contig 12398 bp, 9 predicted proteins | sample 1481281 | NCBI WGS metagenome assembly OCQK01 (sample SAMN03418281, study PRJEB22391) | human gut metagenome | biome: human-gut; feature: organic feature; material: feces | host: Homo sapiens | place: Italy | collected 2013-04 | reverse complement strand
TTCATAGTTTGTATTGGCATTCTTTACATACTGGAAGAGTAGGTGCTAAAGTTTTTTATAAAACAGGAATAGAAGACACTTCTTTTTTAGTCTTTTAAATCGACTCAAAGCCGAATTTAATGATGTTTCTTGTGATTTATGATACTTCTATGATACTTCTTGTAAAATAAACGAAAAAGTATCATTCTTGTATTGTGCAGTATATCAGATGTTTATAAGGATATCGCGCTAAATAATGATACTATGATACATTTTCCCGCAAAAAACATTTATGCGCAAGCAATTATTTTCCGATTTTGTCTTTTGATTGTTCGGGGCTATGAAATGATATTTATGTTATCTCTGTGTTAGTGGTAACTCAAAAAGCTCCAAAACAACCTTTTTCGCTCGTATTTTATGATTATCAATGAAAGGAATAATATTGCGAAATGCTCAACTATTTGCATGTTCCGTAAACATTTTGAGAATATTTTTCCTTTTTCTGAAATTATTCTCGTACTTTTGCAAGCGTATTCACCTATTATATAATAATGTATGGCAAAGAAAGATGTAAACAGATTGAAGATAATGTTGGCAGTAACCAAGCGCTCAAACAAGTGGTTGGCAGAAATGTTGGGTAAAGACCAAGCTACCATTTCTAAATGGTGCACCAATACTTGCCAACCAGACTTGGAAACCTTAATACGGATTTCTGATTTGCTGAAAGTGGATGTAAACGATTTGTTGAATAAAGAATGTATCAAAGAATGATGGACTTTTTATATTTCCTCCAGTTTGCATGTTTCATCTTCATGCTCATCAATGCCCTTATCCTCGGCATCACCCACCTGCACATGAAGTGGGTCAACCGACGCTATGAGTGGTCACGCTGGCTGATACTTGCAGGTATGACGGGACTTGCCATACAATATCTCTTGCAGATGCTCTTGGGTTTTCGTGCGAAAAGCGATGACTTGGGAGCTATTTTCAACATTCTTGTCTATACCCCATGCTTCACCACTATCTCCATGGGCATATACAACATTGAGGCGACCCATGCCAACCGCCGAAAGATGAACATCGTATGCACTTGCATTTATGCCGCCATCATAGCAGTTTTCTGCATAGGTTACAGCAATAGCGGAAGTCTTAACATCGGTAACTGGCTCTATGCGATGCTCGTATTGTTCGGCGCAAACGTAGCGTATTGCATCTATATGATTATGATTGAGATGCGGAAACGCAAGAAGATGTTGGAGCTGATGACTGGTGACGACATGCTGCCCTATGTGCGATATGCCCGAGCCAGCATTTTCGCCCTGTTCTTCTCTACCCTTACCATGCCTTTCGCCATCCTCTCCACCACCTTATTATATATAATAGGCCCGTTGGCTCTGCTCTCTATCCTTTTCTTCAATCTGAGTTTCGTGGCATTGGGCTACAATTACGTTCCCACCGAGGAACTCTTGGACAAGGAGGAAGAAGAAAGCGCAGCCCTCGCAGATGAAATAACAGAAAGCTCTGATGGGCAGGATGTAGAGTCTGCTGATAGTAAAGAAACATTGCCATCGTTTTCTCAGGAGCGTCAGGCAGCCATCAAGGAGAAGCTCGACAAGTGGTGCGAAGAGTTGGGCTATAAAGACACCACAGTAAACATGTTCACCCTGTCACGCTCGCTGAACATTTCCAAGAACGAGTTATCACGCTACTTCACATCATGCCTTAATTCCACCTTCCGCATCTGGCTTGCCGAGGTACGTTTCGAGGCGGCAAAGAAGATGATGCTCGACTATCCCGACTACAACAACGACATCATTTCTGCCGAATGTGGCTTCTCTTCACGCTCCTATCTCTATCGCATATTCAAAGAGAAAGAAGGTTGCTCCCCAACAGTCTGGAGAGCGAAAATACAATAAAATCACGCCTTAGGTGTCTACTTCCCCCACCAAGTAGACACCTATTTTGTAGGAAGTAGACACCTAAGTGGGGGAAGTGGACACCTTTTTCCGAAGAAAAACACTATTTTTGCACCATGGGAAATATGATAGAGACTCTCACGAAAGAGGAACAGGCTATTTTTATAGTGGCATTGTTTCTTCTGCTGTTCGCCATAGTCATGAGCTATGCCATGGTTCAAGACTACAGGATATATCTTGATGAAAACTACAAGGCTCGCTACAGCTTCTGTGATTTCATCAAGAGAGGAAGATATTATATCTATCTGTTTCTCGGACTGACTTTCGTCATCATCCTGGGATTTACAGTATATCTGATGGCAATGAGAGAATAGATGTAAAAAAGTAGAATAACAATAATTTACAGATATGAATAACAAAAAACAAAGAAACAGGCTATTCACGATGCTGCTGCTCGTGATGGCTATCCTCATGCCTTATGGGGGGGCATGGGCACAAACAACGAAGCGGCCTGCCAGTGGTGATGGCACAGTAAACAAACCTTTTCTGATATCCACAGCTGCCGAACTTGCCTGGTTCCGCGACCATGTGAATGAGAATTATGACAACGTTAAATCTTCAGCCAAGCTGACTGCTGATATCGACTTGTCTGACTTCTGCCATGCGGCGGACGACTCTAAAATAGAAAAGAGCTGGGTGCCTATCGGCAATAGTAATAATAAGTACCAAGGTACTTTCGACGGAAATAACAAGACCATCACCAACCTTTATATCAATGCAAGCCAGCTTAATGTGGGACTTTTCGGTTGTACCTATGAAGGTACAATCAAGAACCTAACCTTTGAGTATGCGAATGTGACAAATACGAACAATTACGTAGGAGTTTTGGTTGGTAAGGCATTTTGGGGAAGCACCCTTCAAAATATCAAAATATCAAATACTTGCCAGATAAAAGGAGGTAATTATACTGGCGGTATTGCAGGTTATCTTGATGGTAACGCCTACAACTGTGTGAACTGCGCCACGGTACAAGGAATAAAATATATCGGCGGTCTTTGCGGCTTCTACAGTATAAGTAGAACAGGTAATTCTATGACCGCCTGTGCCAACTATGGAAATGTAACTGCATCAAGTCTGGGTGTCGGTGGCTTAGTTGGCTATTTCGATAGCGGAACAATCCAAGATTGCGCCAATTATGGAGGTGTAAAAGGTACAAATTATATTGCTGGCATGGCTGGTTCTGTAAACAATGGCAAGATACAGAACGTGTTCAGCTATGGCAACATCAGTGTCACAAACAAAACACAAAGGGTAGGCATGGTTTTTGGCAATTCTTATTTGGGGGCTACTGAAGGCATGGTGGCATACTATAGTGGCGCAAAGCTGACTGTAAACGGCCAAGAACAAACTGTAAAAGCCTTCGGAAATGGCACGCCTTCAGAAGATAACGCAACAGGATTTACAAAGGACCAACTGAAAAGCGGTGTTGTTGCCTATCAGCTCCAGCAAAACGCTTCGAGCAAAGCAAAATGGGGACAAAATCTGGCTAATGATGACGACATCTATCCTGTCATTGGTTCGGAGCATCAGGTTTATGCTGACAATACGACTTTAAATTGCAAAACCAATGAGGTGGTGAGGGGAAGTTTCACCAACAATTCTACCAGTTCAGCAATCAGGTATCAACACGGAACGACAATTCACCATGCTGCTACAGACGCTACTTGCACCGAAGCAGCAACCAAGGAATATTGGCAATGCCAGGACTGCCAAAGGACATATTCCGACAGCCAATTGACCAAGGAATTGACAGATGTAACGGACGCAGAGCATCCTGCCCTTGGACACGACAACAATGAGGATGGCTATTGCAAGCGTTGCCAGCATTATGTGGCTGTGAAGCCTTCAGAGCAAAATGGGGTGTACCTGATAGCCAAACCTTACCACTTGGCTTGGTTCCGCGACTATGTGAACGGAACTATTGTGGACGAAGGTGAAGCAGCTGGAACTACTCACCCTTCGGCATCTGCCATGCTGACTGCGGATATCGACCTAAAGAACTACTGCCATGCGGCAGAAGACGGCAAGGAACTCTTGAGCTGGATTCCGATAGGCTATGTCAATAATAGCTGGAAGGGAAATATGGACGGTCAGGGACATACCATCTCACATCTCTATATCAAGACAGCACAAAGCTTTGTGGGGCTTTTCGGCTATACTTACGGTGCAACTATCCAAGACCTTATCTTTGACTATGCCAAGGTGGAGAATGTGAGCACTACAGGCACGAAGACAATGTACACTGGTATCTTGGCAGGATATGCATACGCATCCACAAATTCTCCAGCACATATAAAGGGCATTAAAACCACAAACAATTGTACTGTTATAGGACAAGAAGATACTGGCGGTATCGTTGGAAGTGCCAAAATAAATCTCGAAAACTGCGAGAATCGCTCCAGCGTGAAGGGTACAAGGCTTGTTGGCGGAATTGCAGGTAGTTGCACTGAAAGAAACATCAAGCGCTGTACCAATTATGGAACCGTTGAAAACGATGGTAGCTATATTGGTGGAATCATAGGTTATGCTTATGGAACAAGTATCGAAGATTGCGCCAACTATGGCAAGATTACAAGCACAGGTTGGCATGCCGGTGGCATAGCAGGAAAAACATTGGAAAACAGCAGTATCCAGAATGTGTTCAGTTATGGAGATGTGACGAATACAAATGGCTCTTCAGGAATCATTATAGGTTATGTAGAAGGTACACTAACCGCAAAGGGTATTGTAACTTACAACAAGGAGGCTTTGCTGAACAACTCATCTGAGAACATCAAAATAGTTGGTACAGGAAGTCTGGCTTTCGAAGACGGAAAGGAAGAAGCGGACGTGGTCAAGGCATTCACCAAACAGCAGATAAAGAGTGGCGAGGTGGCATTGGCGTTAAATGACAATAAAACTTCTGGCGATTTGGCTTGGTATCAGAAACTTGGTGAGAATGGTGATGCTTATCCTGTGTTGAAATCTACTGGTGACAATACTGTATATCATGGTAAGGAATGTGACAAGATAACTGATGTTTATACCAATGATAATAGCATTTTCGGTGAGGATGGAGCTGTTCCACACGTATTTGAGATGGCTGGACACCCAGATGCCAATGGACTCTATGGGGATGTATGTATCAACTGCAATGCAAACAATGAGAACATAAAATACATTCAGCACTTCTGTGGCATCCTTGGCAACAACCTGAAACTGACCTACGCTGATGGTAAGTACACTGCCAAGGCAGTGACGCTCACAGATGGCGAGGCTTATAATAGCCCGGTAGATATAGAGGTGGCTGACTTCAAGTACATTCGTACATTCGATGCCTACAAGTGGCAATCACTCTATGTGCCATTTAGGATGAGTCCTGAACAGTTGACAAGCAATGGCTTAAGCGTGGCAACCCCAGTGGACATCGAAGTGGTCGATGAAACTATTACGCGACTGAACGTCCAGAAGTTGAAGTCTGGTTCCTCTAAAGCAAACTATCCAAGCTTGATCATGTGTGAGAGTGATGGAGAAAAGACCATCGAGTTGGCAGATGTCACGCTTTCTGCATCGAAGGAAAAATTTATCGACTGTATGAGTATGACAAGAAAATATGTTTTTAATGGTGTTTATCAAGCCAATAAAAACCTTGCGTCTAACTCGGAGGATGCTATCAATTACATCATAAAAGATGGTGGACTGGTCTTGCGAACTGACGATGATGTGCCTGCGCCACAAAGTTGGTACATGAATGTAACTATACGCGAGAATCCTTTCGGAGGTGCAGATGAACCTTTGTCTTCCGATGCTAAGACTATGCCTATTTATGTGATAGGTGAAGGTTATGCTACTGGCATAGAGAATGTGAATACCGCAGAGGAACATATTCTGCATGGCATCTACGACTTGCAAGGTCGCAAGTTGAGTCAGGAGCCAGAAAGCGGCATCTATATCAAGGATGGAAAGAAGTACGTGAAATAATTGACTCAACTTGCGAAACATTCGCTACATCGATATGTACTTTTTGACATTTACTCCATCACCTCCCAGAAACTCTCGGGGAGGTGATGTTTTTTATCACCTTTGCCTCCTTGAACAGTGGGGCGATGCCCTCTGGGTCAAAGCTGGCAATGCCGCAACCGATGGGTGTTACCAGGAACTGCTTCTCGGGATGCTGACTCCTCTGTTCTCATATCATTTGCGATATTGTTTTAATTGTTTGCAAATATATAGTTTTTTGAGGAGAAAAGGGCTTCTTTGCCCAATTTTTCTCCTATTTAAATATTATAAGATTCAAGTTTCGCAAGTGTTTTAGGAGAAAAAAGCGTGGCTATCCGATAGAAGAACTAAGAACATATCGGTAGAAAATCCTTGTTAGCAAATCGGTATCCACAGTGTTGCAGCTCATTAAAACTTATATATAGGCAAAATCTTGACCTTATAACCATTTTTCTCAATTATTCTTTCCTCATTCATCGTGACAATGATCAGATTGGAGCATTTGAGTTCCCCCGCACATTCAATGATGCTATCTACTTCCCGCTTGAGCGTTCGTTCGGATGAGAGGTCATAACATACTTGTATAAGACTTTCTACATGAGCACCCTGCCTTGTAACAAAATCAGTCTCCTTGTCATTACGGGAGCGATAATAGAAAAGTGATGTTTCTGCATGATACCCCCTACGAATCAACTCTATAAAAACCTGATTCTCCAATAACCTGCCTAAGTTCTCACTCACACTAAAAGCCTTGGCTTCTACAAAACCATTGTCAACCACATATACTTTTTGTGGAGCTTTCTTCATTACTTTCAACTTGTTGTTGTAACGTGGCAGATAATACAAGAGATAGGGCTCACTTAAATATCCCATAAACTTCTTGGTGGTTGCTACGCTTGAAAATCCCAGCGTTTCTGCCAGTTCGTTGGCACTGAATGGATTGCAGAAGTTAGAAACCAGATACATGGCCAGGTTGTTCAAATCCTCTACATTGCGTACTTTATGACGCTTGGCAATGTCTTTCCAAATGATGGAATCAAAGAGTGTGGAGAGATAGTTTTGGGTCAGGCTTCTTGCTGCTACAGTCTCTGGATAGCCACCATGGTGCAGATAGTCTGCAATAAGCGAGAGGTCTGATGCGCTGTCTTTCATCTCTGATACTTCCGAAAGATTTCTGTGGTTCCAGATAAAGAATTCAGAAAGACTGAAAGGCAGCATCTCTATTTGGATATATCTGCCTGTGAGCAATGTTGCCATTTCGCTACTCAGCAATTTGGCGTTGCTTCCCGTAATAACCATGTTGATTCCCATGCGGTAAAGTTTGGAAACCCATAAATGCCAACCATCCAGATTTTGAACCTCATCAAGCAGAAGATACTCGAAGTCGGGATAAACGGCATGTAATGTTTCCCAAACCAAATCATCGTCCCATGCACTCAGGAGTTTGCCGTCATCAAAATTCAGATAGGCAAAGTTCCTGCCTTTCAGCATCAGCAAAGCCTCTGTCGATTTGCCAGTTCTTCTGGGACCCGTTATCAACTTGATTTGCTTGCTTGCCAACAGTTCATCCTCATCATATTTGGTATGACGTGTAAGGTAAGGACGGGAAAGCAGAATATCCCGTTCCTTTTTCTGGTTACTGATAATTGTTCTCATTTCTCTTCAGATGAATTGATTAAACCGAGACAAAGATACAAAAAATATTCATTCTATCCATCGTATTGAATAAAAAAGTGCTGATTTTATTCAATACGATGGATAGAATGAATAAAATCAGTACTTTTATTCCTCATATTTCAGTTTCTCAGCATCTTATTGTTTTAAAATATCTTAATATTCCACTTTATGCTCAATGTTTATTTGGTCGTATGTGTCGAAAAGTGTAATAATCCGACTGTTTTATGTGTCTAAAAGTGTAAAGATATGAAGAGAAAGATAGCAGGTAGGCGAATCGCCATTAACCCATTGTATGCTATCTCGAATTTGTACAAATGAGCGAAAATACAATAAAATCACGCCTTAGGTGTCTACTTCCCCCACCAAGTAGACACCTATTTTGTAGGAAGTAGACACCTAAGTGGGGGAAGTGGACACCTTTTTCCGAAGAAAAACACTATTTTTGCACCATGGGAAATATGATAGAGACTCTCACGAAAGAGGAACAGGCTATTTTTATAGTGGCATTGTTTCTTCTGCTGTTCGCCATAGTCATGAGCTATGCCATGGTTCAAGACTACAGGATATATCTTGATGAAAACTACAAAGCTCGCTACAGCTTCTGTGATTTCATCAAGAGAGAAAGGTATTATATCTATCTGTTTCTCGGACTGACTTTCGTCATCATCCTGGGATTTATAGTATATATAATGGCAATGAGAGAATATATGTAAGAAAGTTTGTACAAGAATAGTAGACGAGTTGTGGATGCATAGCTTGAATTAATTATAAACAAAAATAAATCATGGAGAAAAGTAAAAGTATTGTATGGAGGACGCTCCTCGTCCTCTTTATCGCTTTCCTCTGGGGGGGCGAATTGAGTGCTTATGCTGCTAAGAAGGCATGGGCAAAGTATGACAAATCAGTCAAGTCTCTCACCTTTTATTATGATGAGAAGGGCGAGTTGGGCGATGGAGAGTATGATATGAATCGCTCTCAGAAACCTGGGTGGATTACTGAGCATAAAGCTGATATTGTCAGAGTTGTATTTGATGTCTCGTTTGCGTCTGCACGTCCTACGTCTTGCAATTCTTGGTTTATGGAATGTGAGAAGTTGGAAGCGATTGATGGAATAGAGAATCTGAATACTTCTATGGTTACAGACATGTGGCATATGTTCTATAACTGCAAAAGTCTTACTTCTTTAGACTTGAAAACTTTTGATACTCACAATGTCTTTAGCATGTCATACATGTTCTCTGGTTGTAATAATTTGACATACTTGAATGTTTCAAGTTTTGATACAAGCAATGTGAATGATATGATGTGGATGTTTTCTGGTTGTTGGAATTTGACAAACTTATCTGTTTCAAATTTTGATATGCATCGTGTGAGATATATGACCGGAATGTTTTCATCATGTAAAGGTCTTACACATATCGATGTGTCTCACTTCAATACTGAGAACGTGAAGAATATGCAAGCTGTATTCCAAAGGTGCGAAAAACTTACCTCTTTGGATCTATCAGGATTTAACACTTCGAAGGTTGAGGATATTGCTTGTATGTTTCTTTCCTGCATGAGCCTTACATCCTTAGATTTGTCTAATTTCGATACTCAGTTGGTTACTCAGAGCACAAGTTTGTTTTTTAAATGTCAAAAACTTGAGGCAATTTATTTGGGAGATAAGTTCTCTTTGGAGGGGCTGAGCAAACTCTATGCAAGTGTGAATATGTTTGGTAACTGTTCGGCGACGCTCTATTGTTCGCCCGCAACTTATTGGGCTTCAAAGAACTGCTCGAGAGTAAAAGAAGCAGGCCAAGCCGTGAAGCCATACGTCAGCATCAACAAGACGTCGGAATATGGCACGCTTTGTGTGCCAGTGGGCAGTAGCCTCGTAGCAGGCAGCTTCACAGGTTTCGACAAGCTCTATCAGGTGACAAATGCAGATAAGAACAAGGGTACGATTACCTTGACTGAGGCGAAGAGCATTGAGCCAGGAGTGCCTTACGTATATCATCGCTATCTCGAAGGCGTGGACTTCGAAGGCAAGAATGATATGAGCGTCATCACATTCGATGTGGATGCTTCATCTTCAGTTACTGCTCCTAAGAACGAGGGAAGCCTCTTGAAGGGAACCTTCGAAAGCATGGTGGCTAAGGGTGGTAGCTATATCCTCCAAACCGATGGCAACTTCCATCCTGTAGCGGCAGACAACACGACCTTGAAGGTGGGTGCTTATAGTGCTTATCTCGACCTGAGTTCTACTGAAATCGGTGGAGGTGATGACGGATTCGGTGAAGCCAAGGTTTACAGCATGGTATTCGAGAATGGTGAGTCTACGGGCATCGACCGCATCAACGGCGATGGCTCTAACAAGGGCATTTACGACCAAGCCAACCTACAGCCTAAGGTTTACTTCGACTTGATGGGTCGCAAGGTGGCTGCTCCTCAGAAGGGCGAGATCTACATCGTGAACGGCAAGAAAGTAGTGTATAACAAATAAAAAGATAGAAAATAATGAAGAAATATATCAAGCCAACAATGAAATTGTTGGAAATAGAGAGGGAGGGGGTATAATGGCTGGTGATGAGTAGTAACTCACACATACAATATATATAATGTGTTTAGGTGCCGAAAGGCAAAAGAGGGTGTGTCATAAGTCTGTGACACACCCTCTTTTGGGGTTCATGTTCCTTGCCGATGGGCAGGGGGAACAGAATATTTGCGGAAAACAATCTTACACGAGTGTGGCGACAATTTCCTCGCGAGTGCCGGGGAGCATGTCGATGACTGGAATCTCAGGCATGGGGTAGCAGCCTGGCTGCAGACGGAAGGTGGCGCGAGCCACGTTGACCAATACCTGAGCAGTGAGAGCAGGGTTGTTGATGCTCATGTTGAACTCGAAACGCTGGTTCTGAGTCTTGCCCGAAACGCCCTTGCGAACGAGGTTCACACCATGGCCCATGTCCTTGACATCATCGACTGAGGCTACAGCAAAGACGTGGGTCTCGTCGTGAGCGAAGTAAGGGTCGGCCTTAATCTCGGCAGTCACATCCTCGAGCTTGGCGCCTTCCTCCAACTCTACGTACACCATGCGGCGGTGAATGCCCTCGCCCAATGGGATGGTGACAGAGAGAGCCTCCTTGACACCCTGCTTGCTGCGTACGCAAACAGAGTGGCCCATGCTCATACCAGGACCGAAGTTGGTATAGGTAAGACCCTTAGGAGCAAGGCTTTCCATGAGCACGCGCACTACTGAGTCAGAACCTGGATCCCAGCCAGCAGAGATGACGCTCACCTTGCCTGCCTTCTTGCAGTTTTCCATCTGGCTGGTACGATAGTCGAGGATGCCGGTATGGATGTCGTAGCTGTCGACGGTGTTGATGCCGAGAGCCACCATCTTGGCAGAGTATTCTGGGCAGGAACGGGTAGGAGTGGCGAGGATGGCTACATCCACGTCCTTCAACTTGGTGATATCGTCTACTACATCATAATCAGCCAGTTCGGCTGGTTTGTTCTTGTCGCCCTGACGGCGTACGATGCCTGCAATCTCAAAATCGGGAGCTGCCTCGAGTGCCTCGACGGTGAACTTACCGATATTGCCGTAACCTACTACGGCTGCTCTAAATTTCTTCATTGTATTCTTCCTTTTATTTGTTGTTTGTTCAGTTTTCGGTTGCAAAAGTATAGCTTTTATTCGAGAAAACGAGCGTTTTAATAGTTTTTTAACTATAAGAACCGACAAAAAGTTGTAAAATCATAGCTTTTAGGTATGTTTTTGTAGGATAGTGTAAGGATGGTGGGGTGAGAATGCTTACAGATTGAAAGAAGGAGGGCAAATGCAAGAGTTAAAGAATAGAACTTTTTCATGTCGGAAGTTCGAGAACAGAACTTCCCCATTTGTGTAAGTTGAGTCTCCTGATAAAACATTTTCCTCCTCTTTGGCAATAATAGCGCCGAATGTGCGTTTATTATATAATCGTATGCGCGTGGGCGCGAAGACGAGAGATGTGAAATCATAAAATTCTTAACGACAATCATGATAGAATATATACATGGCGACCTGACCGAGCTGACACCGACACAGGCCGTTATCGAGACCGCGGGCGTGGGTTATGCGCTCAGTATCTCGCTCAACACATATACTGCCATACAAGGTAAGAGAGAGGCAAAACTGTACGTTCACGAAGTATTGGTGACGGGTGGAAGAGACGACTCGTTCACCCTCTACGGCTTTGCCTCGAAGCAGGAACGCGAGCTTTACCGTCTGCTCATCACCGTATCGGGTGTGGGAGCCGGCACGGCGAGGATGATTCTCTCGTCGATGTCGCCACGCGAGCTGTGCAACGTCATCTCCACTGCCAACGAGGCGATGCTCAAGGGCGTGAAGGGCATAGGACTGAAGACTGCCCAGCGCATCATCATCGACCTGAAGGACAAGATCGTGAGCATGGGAATAGCCGACGAACTGCCAGCCAACGGAGGGAACGTGGACATGGTGAACAACGACGTGAAGGACGAGGCGGTGAGCGCACTCACCATGCTCGGTTTCTCGCCAGCGCCATCGGCCAAGGTAGTGGTCGACATCCTGAAGGAACAGCCCGACCTGAAGGTGGAACAGGTGATCAAGATGGCACTGAAACGAATAAAATAAAGAAGAAACGAGTGTAGATGTTGATAAGACGAAAATATAAATATGCCTTTCTGCTGATGGCATTGCTGATGATTTCGGTCATCGGCAATGCCTTTGGCTTGTCGTACTGGCAGGACAACAGGACGCGGCATTTTGTCGTGGCGCTGCAGGTC
>OCQK01000090.1_pt1 | contig 12560 bp, 10 predicted proteins | sample 1481281 | NCBI WGS metagenome assembly OCQK01 (sample SAMN03418281, study PRJEB22391) | human gut metagenome | biome: human-gut; feature: organic feature; material: feces | host: Homo sapiens | place: Italy | collected 2013-04 | reverse complement strand
TCATCAACATCATCTCCACCCAGATGATTATCACCGGCTGTGGCAAGCACTTCTATCAGATTGTCCCCTATTTCGATAACAGACACATCGAAGGTTCCTCCTCCGAGGTCGTAGACAAGAATTTTCTGCTGCTGTCCGTGGTCCAGTCCGTATGCGAGTGCCGCAGAGGTTGGCTCATTTATGATTCGAAGCACATTAAGCCCCGCAATCCTTCCTGCATCCTTAGTTGCCTGCCTCTGCGCATCCGAAAAATATGCAGGAACTGTGATTACAGCGTCTGTCACTGCCTCTCCAATATAGTCCTCTGCATCCTTTTTCAGCTTTCTGAGAATCATAGAAGAAATCTCAGGAGCTGAATACAGCTTTCCGTCCACCTTTGCCCTGAAATCGCTTCCCATCTGTCTCTTTATTGAGAAAAATGTCCTGTCCACATTGACTGCTGCCTGCCTCTTTGCAGCCTCGCCAACCAGTCGCTCTCCATTCTTTGTAAAAGCCACTACAGACGGAGTTGTTCTCTGACCCTCGCTGTTAGTTATGACTACCGGCTGATTGTTCTCCAATACTGCCACACAGCTGTTTGTTGTTCCTAAATCTATACCTATAACCTTACCCATGATTTTCCTCACTGTTTTTTATATTTAAGTCTCATAAATAATTGCTTTTTATGACTTACTATTTCATCCTAATACTACTTTAAGCTTCGAAAATTCACTCGTCAAGGCATGAGGCTGTTATTTCAGAGAATGTTTATACTTTTAATTTTTAATACACAACATAACAACAAAGGCACCGCCGAAGCAGTGCCTTTGTTGATTAGTTTATAGGTTGGATTAAAAAATGATAATTGAGGATTGCTTATTCACTTACTTTCTTTTTGAGTAATCCGAGTAATCCACATGCAATGAAAGATCCGATTACTAATGCAACAAGATACATTAACGGATTTCCGATTGTAGGAACTACGAAGATTCCTCCGTGAGGTGCCATGAGTGTACATCCAAATGCCATTGAAAGTCCACCTGCCACTGCTGAACCGACTACACATGCCGGAAGGACATGAAGCGGATCAGATGCTGCGAATGGGATTGCACCCTCTGTGATAAATGATAATCCCATGATAAAGTTTGTAGGTCCTGCCTTTCTCTCCTCTGCTGTGAACTTGTTCTTGAAGAAGATTGTTGCAAGAGCGATTGCGATTGGTGGAACCATACCGCCAATCATAACTGCTGCCATGATATTGTAGTTTCCGGCAGCGATTGAAGCTGTACCAAATACATAAGCGGCTTTGTTTACAGGGCCACCCATATCTACTGACATCATTCCTCCGAGAAGTACTCCGAGCACTACTGCGCTTGCACCGTTAAGTCCATTAAGACCATTGTTGATAGCTGTATTTAAAGCTCCGATTGGAGGCTCAACTACAAACTGCATTATAACGCCTACCAGGAATATACCAAGCAGCGGATAAAGCAGAACCGGCTTCATACCATCAAGACTCTCCGGAAGTTTAGAAAATACCTTCTTTAAGAGGAGCACAATATATCCTGCTACGAAACCTGCTACAAGTGCTCCAAGGAAGCCTGATGTACCGTTTGCTGCGATTGAACCACCTACAAAACCAACTGCAAGACCAGGACGGTCAGCAATACTCATAGCGATAAAGCCTGCAAGGATAGGAAGCATAAATCCAAATGCTGTTCCACCGATTCCCTTAAACAGTGCTGCGGCCTGTGTAATAGTACCAAAATTTGCTCTCTGGTCAGCCGGCAGTGAATTAAGGTCAACACTGAATCCATCGATAAGGAATGCGATTGCGATAAGAATACCACCACCAACTACGAATGGAAGCATATGTGAAACACCATTCATCAGGTGCTTATAAATCTGATGTCCAACGCTCTCCTTTCCACCAACTGATGAATGTGAAGCCTCCTTTTTACCTGATGCCTTAAATACAGGAGCATCACCGGAAGCAATTCTCTTTATAAGCTCTTCTGCCTTATTGATTCCGTCAGAAACCTGACACTCAATAACCTTCTTTCCGTCAAAGCGGTCTGTAGGTACATTTGTATCACAGGCAACTATAACTCCTGCAGCCTTTGCGATTTCATCATCTGTGAGCACATTTTTGGCTCCGCCTGAGCCTCTTGTCTCAACCTTTACCTGATACTCCATCTCGTCCTTGTTCATTTTTTTCACCTCAAACCAGCATTTTCTGGAATCTTTTAGCAAATTTCTCTACATGCTCCTCTACTTGTTTCACTACTTCCTGCAGTTCTCTGCCCGCTCATCAACATGGTGGTGAGAAAACTCGGCTGGGTTAAGGATGGAGATATGACTTTATCATAAAGATTGGCTGAAATCCGGTGGAAGAAAATTATCTCAAAATTGTTTCCATCAGGCAGATTACAACAGAAAAGATACAATATTTTCGCAAATAAGATTGAAATTGGCTCGAAAGATACAAATTTACAGATTTTGTGTCTTTCGGGCCTTTTTATATGGAAAAGGAGATAATATTTTCCTAAAATGGGTGATTCAGAAGGAAAAAGATACAAAATATATGGTGCTTGATTTGTGGAGTGAAAATACAGCAAAAATGAGCAGACGATAGAAAAATCAAGAATACAAAAAAAGTCCTTGCCTTGAAGTGAACTCCAAAGAGTATTATTAGATATGTCAGAGAAACAGTTCCTGACGTTTTTCGAAAATATGGTAGTTAAAACAGACAGGAGGACGCTTTAATGAAGAAATTAGGAGCATTTTTAGTGTGTGCTGTTATGGCTTTTGGACTTGTTGGATGCGGAAGTGGCGACAGCACAGAAAGTAAAAGTACCACACAGGCAGAAACCCAGACAGAGGTTGTTACGGATGCGGTCAATGAGGCCGATACAAGCAACGACAACGCTGACTCTACAGTATCAGAGGAACAGACCAGCGAGGAAAGCAGCGCTGATGAGACAGACAATGTTGACACAGAGACAGGTAAGACTCTGGTGATCTATTTTTCAGCAACTGGAAATACAAAAGATGCTGCAGAATATATAGCGGCAGAGACAGGAGCAGATATATTTGAGATCACCCCGGCCCAGGAGTATACATCGGATGATCTGAACTACAATGATGACAGCAGCAGGGTATCAAAGGAACACAATGACGAAAGCCTCAGGGATGTGGAGCTTACCACCACTGAAGTTCCTGGCTGGGAATCGTATGATACGGTATTTGTAGGTTATCCTATATGGTGGGGAACGTCTGCATGGCCGGTAGATTCATTTGTCAAGGCAAATGACTTCACTGGCAAGACTGTATATCCGTTCTGCACATCGGCGAGCTCGGGACTGGGAAGAAGTGCAGATGATCTGGCTTCTGAGGCAGGAAGCGGAGACTGGAAGGATGGTCAGAGATTCTCGTCGGGTGTGACACAGCAGGATGTGGCCGACTGGATAAGCGGGCTCGGCCTTGGACAGTAATGTGTCAGATAAGTAACTGAACAGATGTAATAAACATAGCTGGAAATAATTTGAAATTGAAATAAAAAGAAACAGGAGGATATAAAAATGTTAAAAGAAACTTACACACTTAACAATGGAGTAGCAATTCCAAAGCTTGGACTTGGAACATGGTTCATCGACGATGACAAGGTAGCAGATGCCGTGAGGGAGGCCGTAAAGATAGGTTACAGACATATTGACACTGCACAGGCATACGGCAATGAGTGCGGAGTAGGCGAAGGAGTTAGAACCTGTGGTATTCCAAGAGAAGAACTGTTCGTAGTCTCAAAGGTTGCGGCTGAGCACAAGACATATGAGGAGGCCAAGGCGGGAATCGATGGAACGCTTGAGAAGATGGGACTTGACTATCTCGATATGATGATCATTCACAGCCCACAGCCTTGGGTAAAGGTAAATCAGAGCGATGACAGATACGTGGAGGGCAACAGAGCAGCATGGAGAGCACTTGAGGAGGCATACAAGGAAGGCAAGCTCAAGGCTATTGGTATATCCAATTTCCAGATCGGTGATATCGAGAGCCTTATGGAGACTGCTGAGATCAAGCCTATGGTCAACCAGATACTTCTTCACATCAGCAATACTCCGATAGAACTGGTGGATTACTGTCAGAAGAACGATATACTTGTTGAGGCTTATTCACCTATCGCACATGGTGAGATACTCAATCAGCCTGAGATCAAGGCTATGGCGGACAAGTATGGTGTGACTGTTCCACAGCTCTGCATCAGATATACTATCCAGCTCGGAACAATTTCACTGCCAAAGACGGCCAATCCAGAGCACATGAAGAGCAATACAGAGGTCGATTTCGAGATAAGTGCAGAGGATATGGAGGCTCTTAAGAATTTCAAGAAGATCGAGAGCTATGGAGCGAGCAGTGGTTTTCCTGTATATGGTGGACGTATATAATAAAGAAAAGTTCATAGCTATAGTGGACAGCCGTCAGGTTTGTATAGTTTGCAATCATAAATATCTTGCATAATATAATAGTTACCTTATAATAGAGATGTTGCTAATTTTATACATTTAGGAGGAAATGAACAATATGAAAAAGGGAACAAGTTATATTGTAGTGGCTGCAATGATGATGGGATTGATGCTGACAGGCTGTGGGGGCAATGACAATTCTGTAACTAAGGCTACAACTGAAGCTGAGACAGAAGCAGCAACAGAGGAGCAGGATACTGAAACACAGGACACTGCAGATGATACTGAGGACAGTTCGGTCGCCATTGATGAGGAGGACACAGAGGAAGATACAGAGGACAGTGAAGAGGCAGAAGCTGATCCTTCAATAGTAGGTGTATACACCAAGAATGGTTATGAGAATTCGTATTTTGGATTTAAGATCAACCTTGAAGGAAGCTATGGAATTCAGACAAGAGGTTCATTACTGACTGCCACCGATATCTCTGAGGTTGTGGAGGATTCCAATAGCGATGAGACTGTACAGAGGGCATTGGATAATCTGGACAATAGCTTTACGGTAGGAAACGATTATGCATTCTGTGCAAATGATGGTACACACTATATTCTGCTCAAAATAAAGTCCCCTAAGGGTGGTGGAAATTACGGTTATGATGTGTGGGCTGATGAGAATACAGTAGCAAAGGCAACTGTTGCTCAGATGGATACTGTTATTACATCTACAGCAAGTAGAATTGGCGCTGAAGCAAGCAATATTGAGACTGATTATTCCAAGTGTACAGTATTTGGCGAAGAGCACTACATATGTACAGCAACGGCTGATATGTCTGGAACGGAGTACTCTCTGACAAATGTAATAGTAAGATCAGATGACGGAAAGTATACGATGATAATAGCTATAGAGACACTTGGTGACAGAAATTATCAGGATATTCTGGATAACATGTTCAGTCCATTATAAATTTTACAACTTTACTTTTTCAAAAACAAAAAGTATAATACACATCGAAAGCGAGTGGCAAAGATTGCGTAAATCCAGTTTTGTCACTCGCTTTTTATGTGTATATATAATAATTTTCTAGTGTGTAGCTATTCAGCGTAAGTCCAACTAACTTAGGCGGTAGCTGCTTTTTTTGTTCAGGGAAAGGAGTTTGAAGAGTGGAAGAAATAGATAAGAACAAAGAGGAAAACAGAGAGAGAAATAAGATGAAAGATATGCCAGTTGGAAAGCTGATGATCCAGATGGGTATTCCTATGATTCTTTCCATGGCGCTTCAGGCGGTGTACAACATCGTAGACAGCGCATTTGTGGGAAATATGAAGGTGGGAAGTGAGGCTGCGTTAAATGCCCTCACGCTGGTATTTCCGGTGCAGATGCTCATGGTTGCTCTGGGCATAGGCACGGGAGTCGGCACAAATGCGTTTATTGCCAGAACCCTTGGTCAGGGTGATAAGGAAAGAGCTGCCAAGGTGGCTGGCAACAGTCTGTTTCTCGGTGCTGTAATATATGTGGTGTGTTTGTTATTTGGAATATTGGGAGTGAGGACTTATATAGTCTCACAGACTATGGACACGCAGGTCACAGAGATGGCTGTGGATTATCTAAGAATATGCTGTGTGTATTCATTTGGAATAATATTCTTCTCGTTGTTTGAGAAGCTGCTTCAGGCGACGGGCAGATCCATGTATTCAACGATAGGTCAGGTGATGGGAGCTGTCATAAACATCATACTTGATCCGCTTCTCATATACGGAGTGGGACCATTTCCTGAGATGGGAGTCAGAGGAGCCGCCTATGCGACTATTATAGGTCAGATAGCGTCTGCGGTTCTGCTGTGCGTGTTCCATCTGAGACTTAATAAGGAATTTAAACATGGATGTGCATACATGAAGCCTGACTGGAGAATCATCCGGGGAATATATGCCATAGGACTCCCGGCCATCATAGCCCAGGCACTTATGTCCATCATGGTATACGCGCTGAATCTCATTCTCAAGTTTAACCAGTCGGCGCAGACTGCATATGGTCTGTTCTACAAGGTTCAGCAGTTTGTGCTGTTTCTCGCATTTGGACTCAGGGATGCGATCACCCCGATCACGGCATACAGCTATGGAATGGGTGACAGAAAGAGGATAAATGATGCGATTAAGTATGGAATAATCTACACAATAGTGCTGATGGTGTTTGGAATGGCTGTGACAGAGCTGTTTCCAGCTGCATTTGCCGGACTTTTTAATGCGGGACAGTCCAGAGTGTATTTTATAGACGCCATGAGGATAATCTCCCTAAGTTTCGTATTTGCCGGGGTAAATGTTGCATTTCAGGGAATATATCAGGCCCTTGAAGGCGGTGTGGAATCGCTTGTGATATCGCTGCTCAGACAGTTGATAATCATCCTGCCGCTTGCCGGAGCATTTGCGGCTCTGGTCAGAGGCGGTCAGGCGGATGTATCACTGATATGGTGGGCATTCCCGATCACGGAGATCGTGTCGTGCGTGGTGGGCATGGTGTTGCTGAGAAGGAAAATGAGGAGGGTTACTTCTTCCCTGCGCCTTTCATCATTGACTTAAATGTCAGCATGAATGTTGCACCGCATGAGAATGCGGACACTATGTCGCTGATAGGCTCGGCGTAGTAAATGCTCATGACTGAGTGTGTGCAGTATGGCAGGATGATCGCGAGTGGGATTATCAGTATGACCTTTCTCAGCAGTGCAAATATAAGGGATTTGCCTGCCTGTCCCATGGATATGAAGGACTGCTGACATCCGTTCTGTATGCCGAAGAACATCATTCCGAATATGTATATCGGAAGAACCTTTGCACAGAGTGCTTTGAGGGATTCATCCGAGGTAAATATTCCGGCTGCCACGGACGGGAACATGAATGCGGCCCCGGCCAGGACAAATGACACGACTATGGACATGGTTATCAGTATGGTGCAGGTCTTCTTCACTCTGGCTACGTTGCCCTTGCCGTAGTTGTAGCTGATGATAGGCTGTACGCCCTGTGAAAAGCCGCTCATAGGAATGAAGATCATCTGCATGATGCTCTGAAGTATGGTAAATGAACCTACATACAGGTCATCGCCGTACTTTTGAAGTCCGTGTGTGAAAACGATTGTGATAAGGCTCTCTGTGACCTGCATGATAAATGGGGACACTCCGAGGGCTGCAATTGACAGGATCAGTTTGCCCTGTGGGCGCATCATCTGCGCTGATATGCGAAGACTAGCCTTGTCGGATGTCAGAAATCTGATAACCCATGCCGCACTTATCGCCTGGGATATGACGGTCGCTATGGCGGCACCCTTGATGCCGGGGTTAAGTGCAAATATGAATATCGGATCGAGGATGATGTTGAATATGGCTCCTCGCTCGCGGCAAAGGCGACAGGGACTCCTATGAGCACAGAAAACATGGGGGTCTTTGACTGTCCCTGAGCAGTGATAAATGTGTTCAGTCCGGTGGTGATCATGACAAATATCGTGCCTATAAGGTAGATACTCAGATAATCATCGGCATGCGGATAGGTGGCGTCACTTGCTCCGAAGAAATACAGAAGAGGTTTCTTCAATAAGTAGATGACAGCCATAACAATAACTGTAAATATGATGAGCAGGGTTACGCCATTTGACAGGATGCGCTGTGCCTTGTCCCTGTCGCCTTTGCCGAGAGCGATGGATGCCAGAGGTGAGCCGCCAGCACCCACAAACACGCTGAATGCACTTACAAGGGTGATGATCGGGAGACACAGTCCGATCCCGGTGAGGGATGCTGCGCCTACCTCCGGGATATGTCCTATGTATATTCTGTCCACTATGTTGTATAAGAGATTGATGAGCTGCGCCACAAATGTTGGAATGCCCATGGAGAGCATAAGTTTAAATATCGGCGCCGTGCCCATCCTCTCTTCAGAATTTGAAGAAATTGTACTTGTGTTCATAACTGCTCCTTAATGTTGATAACTTTTCGAATTTTTCGGAAAAGATTATATTTTGAATAGATGTGTTCTCTATTATAATGCCTAATGTATAGAATATTTCAGTTAGATGGGGTAGTCAATCAACAAATAATAAAGAAAGTATAAAATAAATGATAAGTGGAAAAAGTCCAGCAAATATGCGGGAAACAGTAAAAAACGAGTGAAAATATAGCAAAAACTTGAAAAATTATTCTTGACAAATTTACTAGGAAAGCGCATTATGGTTACAGATATAAGATAAACCGTTGATCAAGAGGAGTAGCGGCATATAACATGTTCAGAGAGTTGCAGGTGGTGTGATTGCAGCGATGGGAGTGCAGGTGAATGGACTTGTGAGGGCAAACCGAAAGATTTGAGATTCAAGTAGGGGAGACGGAGACCTACCGTTATAGAAGGTACATATATGATTGTATATGGTCGAGGGCATCGATATATATAAATATATATAAATTATTTATATATATTTTTTTTTATTTATTGATGAAATTAGGTGGCACCGCAGGAGATTAGATTTCTTGTCCTAATGTTTGTAGGATAAGGAATTTTTTTTATGTCCTGTGGTTTTTTTATATTAATTGGCAAGGAGGATGAGACATGATAAGACCAGAACTTAGCGAGGCAAAGAAATATGCGGCAGACGGATATAGGATGGTTCCGGTGTGCTGCGAGATGTTATCGGATGTGATCACACCTATCAACTTACTCAGAAAGCTGAAAGCGGCGAATGAGCACTGTTACATACTTGAGAGCGTGGAGAATCAGGAGGTGTGGGGACGCTACACATTTCTTGGTTACAATCCAAAGCTTGATGTCACATGCATGAATGGGCACATACAGCTCAAGGATATAGATGGAAATGTGATAAAGAAAGCGGATGACATTCATCCTGAGGGATTCATAAGAGAGATACTTAAGGATTACAGGAGTCCGAAGATAGAAGGACTTCCAACATTTACAGGCGGGTTTGTCGGTTACTTCTCATATGATTATATAAAGTACAGTGAGAAGAAGCTTGTGATCGATGCCGATGACGATGAGGAATTTCAGGATCTGGATCTCATGCTCTTTGACAAGGTCATAGCATTTGACAATTTCAAGTCAAAGCTGATCCTCATTGCAAATGCTGACACGTCCGATATAGAAGCCGGATATGCAAAGGCACTTGCTGACATAGAAGATATGAAGAAGCTAATCCTCGATGGAGAGATGGCTGAGATAGAGCCGGTTAAGATGAAGAGTGATTTCAAGCCTCTGTTCAATAAAGAAAAATATTGCAGCATGGTCGAGAGGGCAAAGAAGTACATATTCGAGGGAGATATCTTCCAGGTGGTTCTGTCCAACAGACTTGAGGCTGAGATGGAGGGTTCACTGTTCAATACATACAGGGTTCTCAGAAGCACAAATCCTTCTCCATATATGTTCTACTTCAGCGGCGACCAGATAGAGGTTGCGGGCGCATCACCTGAGACACTGGTAAAGCTTGAGAATGGCGTGCTCCACACATTTCCTCTTGCTGGAACGAGACCGAGGGGAAAGACAAAGGAAGAGGATATGAGACTTGAGGCCGGACTTATGGCGGATGAGAAGGAGCTGGCGGAGCACAACATGCTGGTGGATCTCGGAAGAAATGATCTTGGTAAGATAAGCAAGTTCGGAACTGTTGAGGTTGAGCAGTACATGAAGGTTCAGAGGTACTCACATGTAATGCATATCGGGTCAACGGTCAAAGGAGAGATCGATGACAGCAGGTATGATGAGCTGTCAGCCGTGGATGCGGTACTTCCAGCAGGAACCCTCTCAGGAGCACCGAAGATCAGAGCGTGTCAGATCATCAATGAGCTGGAGGACAACAAGAGAGGAATATATGGCGGTGCCATAGGATACATAGATTTCACAGGGAATCTTGATACATGTATAGCCATAAGGATCGCATACAAAAAGGGTGACAAGGTATTTGTCAGATCCGGAGCAGGAATCGTGGCGGACAGTGTTCCGGAAAATGAGTTCCAGGAATGTATCAACAAGGCAAAGGCAGTTACAACAGCACTCACAATGAGCGCTTTTCATGCGCATGCACAATACATATAAGGAGGACAAAATAAATGACAATACTTATAGACAATTACGACAGCTTCTCCTACAACCTGTATCAGCTTGTGGGGGCAATAAATCCGGATATAAAGGTCATAAGAAATGATGAGTTCACCTGTGAGGAGATTGAAGCGATGAATCCTGATCACATAATCATCTCACCGGGACCCGGAAGACCTTCGGATGCGGGAATGTGTGAGAAAGCGGTGAGATATTTTGCAGGAAAAGTACCAATCCTCGGTGTGTGTCTCGGACATCAGGCGATTTGTGAGACATATGGTGCGACAGTCACATATGCAAAGAAACTTATGCATGGAAAGATGTCGCTGGTTGATGTGGATCTGAACTGCAGATTGTTCAGAGGACTTCAGAGCAAGATACAGGTTGCCAGATATCATTCACTGGCAGCAGCCGATGAGAATTTCCCGGAATGTCTGGAGGTCACAGCCAGGACGGAGGATGGAGAGATCATGGCGGTGAAACACAGGGATTATGAGGTATATGGAGTTCAGTTCCATCCGGAGTCGATACTGACACCGAAGGGCAAGATAATACTTAGAAATTTTTTAGAGATATAAAATGATATAAAATAAGGAGGATATGGCGATGATACAGGAAACTCTTAAGAAGATAGCAGCAGGACAGGATCTTACATACGATGAGGCATATGCCAGCATGGATGAGATATTCAGTGGACAGGTGCCGGGAGAGACAACGGCGGGATATCTCACAGCGCTTCACATGAAGGGCGAGACGCTTGACGAGATAACAGCCAGTGCAAATGGAATGAGAGACCATGCGGAGTCTCTTCCACATGACGGAATAGATGTTCTTGAGATCGTGGGAACAGGTGGAGATTGTGCGAATTCATTTAACATATCGACAACGAGTGGTATAGTTGCAGCAGCGGCCGGAGTACCGATCGCAAAGCACGGTAACAGAAGCGTATCAAGCAAGAGTGGAGCAGCGGATGTACTTGAGGCTCTTGGTGTAAATATCTCCATATCACCTGAAAAGATGGGCAAGGTTCTCGCTGAGTGCAACATGAGCTTTATGTTTGCCCAGGTATATCACAAGGCGATGAAATATGCAGGTCCGGTCAGAAAGGCACTTGGAATACCGACAGTATTCAATATCCTTGGTCCTCTTACCAACCCGGCAAAGGCTCAGATGCAGATCATGGGAGTATACAAGGAGGAGCTTGTTGATCAGATGGCTCCTGTACTTGTTGGTCTTGGCGTAAAACGGGGACTTGTCGTATACGGACAGGATTGTCTGGATGAGATATCCATGAGCGCACCTACAACAGTTGCAGAGATCAAAGATGGCGAGATCACAAAGTACGAGATCAAGCCAGAGAATTTCGGATTTGAGAGATGCAGCAAGGAGGATCTGGTGGGCGGCGATCCTGAGGAAAACGCGCAGATTACCCGCGATATCCTGTCAGGCAAGATCAAAGGAGCCAAGAGAAATGCAGTTGTACTGAACGCAGCAGCTTGTATCTACATCGCAGGCAAGGCAGATTCCATAGCGGATGGAATCAAGGTTGCAGAGGACGTGATCGACAGTGGCAAGGCTGCTGAGACGCTTGATGCATTTGTAAGACTGACAAATGAGTAGATAAGTTTTATCGCAGACTATGATAGAAAGTTGTATAGAGAGGTAAGAGATGATATTAGATGAGATAGCTGCAAAGACAAAGGAACGTGTGGCGGAGCAGAAGAAAAAAGTTCCTCTTGAGGAGATGAAGAGACAGGCACTTGATATAGTTGCCAGAGAGACGGATAACGGCAGTAGCCCATATAGTAAGTTCCCATTTAGGGATAATCTGGCAGCGGATGGAATATCGTTTATCTGTGAGGTCAAGAAGGCATCGCCTTCCAAGGGGCTTATCGCACCGGACTTTCCTTATGTTGAGATCGCAAAGGAATATGAGGCGGCTGGTGCTTCAGCCATATCGGTGCTCACTGAGCCGTTTTATTTCCAGGGAAGCAATCAGTTCCTGATGGATATAAAGAAGGAGGTAAATATACCGCTGCTGAG
>OCQK01000079.1_pt1 | contig 13719 bp, 14 predicted proteins | sample 1481281 | NCBI WGS metagenome assembly OCQK01 (sample SAMN03418281, study PRJEB22391) | human gut metagenome | biome: human-gut; feature: organic feature; material: feces | host: Homo sapiens | place: Italy | collected 2013-04 | reverse complement strand
GAGGTCGGAAAACGAAAGTAGGAGAAAAACTACTTCGTTTTCCTCCTACTCGATTCTTTCCTTCTTTCTTCCCCCCCCTACACGATTTCCTTTTTCCCCTTTAAATCTCTTAATATATTTGTTGCCTTCATACTTTTTACCAACCACTTAAAGTTCTTCCTTGGAAGAAAATCCACAAGTTGCATGAATATATATCGACCTTGATTCATAACAGCCTTGAATTTGTAGATGCTTACGAATTGTAAGCTTTTGCAAAGATAGCAATTTCAAAACCTCCGAGCACCTACTCTTCCAGTATGTAAAGAATGTCAATACAAACTATGAATAAGAGAAAAGATTGACAAGCTGGATGAGGAATAAAATCACATAAGCCGTTCTGTCAGAGACCATCAGGTGGTATGTCTTGCCCGTCAAGTGGGCACTCAGGGACCAAGCGATGGGCATCAGCTGAACAAGCGTCGGGCATTTATTACCCATGCGGTGTGCACAGAGTGCCCAAAAGTCGGACGATTTTTGGGCACTCCTTGCAGGTCGGCGGCTTTGCTTTTATGCATAATGCCTCATGACGATTTTGTGATACTTAGATGACGTTTTTTATGATACTTCTATCAGATTTATGATACTTCTATGATACTTCTTGTAAGATATTTCAAAATGTATCATTCTTCTATCTTATTATATATCAGTTATTTATCTCTGTGTTCAGCAAAAGGATGATACTTTGACACTTTTTTCTACAAGATTCAAAAAACTTGCATACCTTGGTTGACACAGACAAGAGGATAGCCCCATTGCTATGACCAAGACTATAACGATTGTCAATAAGAAATGCCTCATATTACTTTTTACTTTGATATTTAGAACTTAGATTTTTATTTGCAAGAATATTAATCATTTCCATATCTTTAATTTGCTTTGCGAAATCTAAAGGAGAGCGCATAGCATTATTTTTACTTAATGCATCTGCTCCGTATTTTACAAGCAATTTGACTAAACAATAATCATCATTAGCATTGAATACAGCATACCATAGAGGATTATTGCCATAGCAATCAATAATATTTACATTTGCTCCCTCTTGTAATAACAATTCTGCAATGGTTATATTGTTGTATTGCGCACAGAAATGTAAAGGAGTCCATCCCATTTTATCTTGATGATCAATATCAATGCCTTTATTCACTAAATCAACAGCAATTGCATTTTCACAAGATACAATAGCTTCTTGTAGAAGATTTCTACCATACGCATTGCTATAATTTATATTTCTTTCAAGTATATTTTTTCGTTCATAGATTCTCATTTCAAGAACATTTTATTTATGATAAATCTGTATGCCTTTAACATCTGCGATACCCTCAAACATAATGGTTTCGTCATCGACTTTATTGATTTTATTTACGTATTGTCTTCCATTTATGTCATTGAGATATAAGGAATCATTTTGCAAACAATAGGTATATCTGTATAGGGTATCAGCTTGTGAGTATAATTCCACCGTACTATCATTGAAAAATTCAATCTCAGGATAATTGATCTGTCTTTCTCCACCATTCAAAGTCCAATGACCAACCAAATCCTCATTAGTGCAAAATTCGGTATTGTCTATTTTCGGAGCACTGATTGTACTAATTGAAAATAACAACCTAAGAATTAATATTGGTACTATCGGACATAGATAATAAAGCCAAGTTGCTCTTAAGTTCTTTGAAAGTTGAAACATAAATCTCAACAAAGGGAACAAGTAGATAGGATACAAGTAGATGGTTATAAGCATACCATAACGACATATTTTGTCTACATCAGAGCGAACAGGGGCATCAAAGAAGAATATAGAAACATAGCATCCCAAGGGCCATAATATCAGCGAAAATGCCATAAGTATAAAGAACACCTTCTGTAAAATAGTGGGTGTTCCTCCTAATATGCGAGCTATTAGCCCTTTATTTCGTTCTTGTTTTATTTCTTCTTTATTCATATTAAGCATCTTGGCTCGTTATTCTTGATTATCTTTCAACCCCTTTTCCAATTCCTCAATAGTCGGCATAGATGATTTGAAGTCTTTCGGGAAGAGTTTGGAGAGCTGATATTCCGATATACCCATTGGTTCCTTGTATGACTCCAAGGCATATTTAGCCACTACGTTGTCTTTGTCCTTACAGATAAGCAAGCCAATGGTAGGATTGTCTATATCGGTCTTGAATTGGTGGTTGATGGCAGATACATAGAAGCTCAATTGTCCTAAGAACGATGGATGGAATGACTGAGCTTTTAGCTCTATGACCACATAGGCATGGAGGTGGGCATTGTAAAACAACAAGTCTGGGAAGAACTCCTGTTGACCTACCTCCAAACGAAACTGTCTGCCCATATAAGAGAATCCCTTTCCTAGTTCCAAAAGAAAACGTGTTACATTGTTCACCAATTCTTCCTCAATGTCATGCTCGTCATATTTCTCCCTTAAGTTAAGAAAGTCCAACTGATAAGGGTCTTTGGTTATCTGTTGCGCCAAGTCGCTTTGTACAGCAGGAAGCGTAGCCTGGAAGTTGGTGATAGCCTTGCCGTCACGCTCATAAAGGTCTGTGTCAAGCCAGTTGAGCAGAACGTCACGCCCCCAATTGTTCTCCCAAGTCTTTCTTACAAAGAACAAAGCCTTATCCATATTACCCTTGCACTTATCTATGATACGACGATGGTGGTCCCAAGGAATAAGAAAAAGCAATTTGAAATCGTCCGCAGTTTGCGGACGATTTTTACTTTGTGCTACAACTCGCTGAATATCTGCAATATACAAGTCCTCTATAAAATTGTCCGCAAGCTGCGGACAATTTGCCTGTAATGGTGCATAGAGCTTATAAAAGTAGCTCATGTACTTCAAATTAGTTGGTGAGAATCCCTTCACCCCTGGCATTTCGTTCTTCAAATCCTGACTGAGATTTTTGTAAAATCCAGAGCCATAAGTATTAGTATATTGCTTAGCTTCAATGTCTCGTCCCAACTTCCAATAGAAGTCCAACAAGTAGCCATTGGTGGCACATGACGCTTTGAGGCGATGGCTGTAGAATCGTTCCTTGAGTTCCACAAGCCAGTCCTTGTAGTCGCAATCATCATGAAGGACTACTGCTAAGTCTATATTTTTCTTTGCCATAATTCTAAAACCATTTAATGCTACAAATATAATGTTTTATCTTGATAATCAATCAGAAAAAATGAATAATTGGCATATATTGCTACTATTTAGACAAATTAAAATTATTATCTGTAAAATTGCCCGACTTAGGAGGACAATTCGTTTGTTCTTTCAAGAGTAACTTGAAAGGTTTCGAGTAACTCGAAACATACCTTGCTGTGTCTTTGTGGACACAATGTGTTTGGGCAAGAATAAAACCTAATACCATTGAAAACACTGCGGTGGTTCGCCCAAGTGGCTTCCGTTTCACTCCTTACTTCCATTTACATAGAAGACTGTCTTGAAAGTGCATCTCATAATTCTTACTTTTTTGTTCGGTGCAAAATAAAACTATGAGAGTTGCATGGCAAAACCAAAACCTACGCAGAATGGAGAAGATTGAACCGCCACCGTTAAAAATGCTTATTAGGGCGTTTCCATTGGGTAATGATTTGAAAGCGTTTCTACTTCTCTAATCTGCTTTTTCCTCATTTCCTTGTCACTGCCAACTAAAGCCAACGACTGCCACAACCACTTGAAACTCAAAACAAATGCTCTATTTTGCTATTTTTTGCCTTTTTAGGCGTTCTTTTTCATAAAAATGCCTTCATATAGTGCTATCAAAAAATGCGCATACCAACAGTTTGAATCCAAGGATGCATTTTCCTTGCACATGGTCAAAGACACGGCTGATTTGCTCTATGTCATAGCCTATCTTCTCCAACGTAGTGTCGTCAAATATGTAACAGCGTTATCAGAAGAGACTTCGGCCTGCTCCTTGCGAAGAATTGCCAAAAAGCGAAGAGCCATACCCATAAGGAGTTTGCGTCAGTCCATGGTAGCTCTGCGCATCATTCGATAATAGCAATTGTGACCTGTGTTCAGAAGGTCATAATATGACTTCTTGTACATGGAATGTATGCTTTCACCTGCTATACGGAAAAGGCAGAGAGACAGGATTAGCTGAACGGAAGGAATGCCTGCTTGCTTCTCCAAGGACATTCTACAGAGCAGATGACCAAGCCCAAATCGGGTGAAAAGTGACATTAAATTCGTTCTCAATGAACTTTTAACACTTAATATGTTGGACAACTCAGAAAATTGCTTAATTTTGCATTCATAACAGTTACTCTTTAAATCGTTGTATTATTGTTGTTTAGCGATTACAAATATACAATTTTTTATTGAGAAACGGTTATTTTTACCCCATTATTTTGGGGTGGGAAACTTTAGATGGTTACCTTTGTAAATGAATAGCCTTGCATTGGATTTTCATCTATTGTTTGGGCTTAAAACATATTGTTGAACATAAAAATTAGAATAAGAAACAGACATTACACAAGAATGAAACGCTAAGGATTGAGCAATTCTCTGAATAGCCTTTCCTCAACAGAGACTTAAAATGAGGTTTACCTCAAAATCTTTAACCAAGCGTTTCCGTTCTATACTTTTTGGATATTGAGCTTAATGCTCTTGTTCTCATTATCTTGAATACCGCCAATTTTCAACGCACGAGGACAAGCAGGCAGAAGGTTCACGCTCATAAGGCGTGGACTGTTCTGTGCTTGTTGTGCGTGTAGGTCACTTGGCGGTAACCTAAGATAATGACAAGCGTAAGAACGGTTGCACGCCTTTTTATATTTAATATGAAGTTAAAATTATTATTGTTTATGTTGTTGTGCGTATTTACAACATCTGTTGCACAGCACAAAATAAAAATAGACAAAGGATGGTCTTTCTATCAAGATGATGGAAAATGGGGAGTATTGTACAAAGGAGAACCTTGTCTCCTTCCACGGTTTGAAGGTGTCTCTGGAGTCATTGAAAATGGAAAATTTGTATATAAGGAAAATAATAAATATGGCATTTCCACTGTATGGAAAAAAGTTACAGAACCTTTCTGTGATTCTTTAATATGGATACATAACAGATATGATTATGAAAGTTCTAAAGCATTTGCCATCTTTAAGAAAGATGGAAAATGGGGAATTTGTAGTGCTGATGGAACTACAATATTAGCTCCTGCCTATCAAAAAATAGATAAAAACTTTTATGACTTTAGGGTTTTCCGAGTATATCCTTATAAGTACGAAAAGAAGCCTTTACTCAAATACATTTACTATTTTTTGGTAAATGATGGAACTTCTAACAAGATGATAGATGTCTTAGGTAAGACAATTATCCCCGATATTGGAACTTTTGAAGATTTTATATGCGCTGATGGTAAAGGAAATCAAGCCATAATAAAAACTGCCAAGAAAAAAGAATGGAGTAGAAAAGACAAAGATGAAACCGATAAATTAAAATCTATTGTTGCCAAAGTTTCTTCTGCAAATATGGTTACATCATTATATGGAGATTATCAAAGATGGGATGATACATACAATGATTATGCTGAGCGATATAAAAATATGAAAGAGCCAAGAAAGTTGTATTTCGGTTTAACAACTAAGGCATTTGGTGATACTATGACTGTTGACGGTTTTGAAAGTATTGTAAACGATTACGGTTTCATCAGTACACCGCTAATGTATGATTCCCCCTATTTTATTCTGAAAAACGATCCTACGAATGTTCAGAGTTTGCTGTATATTTTAGAAATGGAAGAAATTCAGAAAGGAAAATACTTCAGAACAAAAGACCAAACTATATTTTTCAATGAAGATGATATTCGCAATGGTGTCATAAAAGAAGATATGATTCGAATGGGAAAACGCCTTGAAGATTATCAAAGTCTAATGAATTTGGCAAAACAAATTAATGATACAGTATCATTTAAGACGGTCAATAGCGAATATAAGAAACTACATTCTTTGTTACAAGACTTCGAATTCTATTATGACAAAAATGTAAAAAGGATTAATTTTAATGACAGAATGGATAGGCTTGCCAATACTGCAACTTCTGTTCTTAATTCTATAGCTAATACTATAGGAGGAAATTCGTCAACCACATTGTCATATAATACGACATCAAATAATAGTTCAACAAGTAATGCTTCTGCAAACACAAAAGGCAATCAAATGTCAATGTCCGACCAAAGGAATTATAATTCCATGCGTAACACTTACAATAAATGGGCACAAGACCTTATGCAGATGAAGAATGCTAACGGAAAATATCAAAATGGATTTAAGGCATCGGATAAAAAGCACGCACAAGATGAAATGAAACGAATTCGGAAAAGTGCTATGCAAAAATGGAGCAAGGAGATACCTTATAATTCTATAGAGGATTGGTAATAACGAGTAGTAGTCTAAAATCGTTTAAAAAATACAATTTTATGAAGTTTATAATTCTTTTTGCAGCTATTGCTTTAATGGGTAGTTGCAGCAATAGCAGTAGTAGTACTCCACCTCCATCAGTGGAAGATGAACAAGTTTCTTGCAGTCTATGTGGCGGTTCTGGTTATTACTATGGTGAAACATGCCAAAAGTGTTTAGGGCTTGGACATTATAACTACAAGAACGAAGGAGGTGAAACACCTTCTTTTACAGGTGGCGGACATAGATGTCGAGCAAGAGGTTGTGAATGTACTATTTCAAGAAAAGAATTAGATAATGCAGGATTAAACACTTGCGGTTGTGGTGATCCGACAGAATGGCATTTCTAATAATTCTTATTGAACTAACATTTAATAAATATCGGTTAGCCTTTGTTTTAAGACTAACCGATATTTTATATCTAAAGCATATGTTTTTAAACTATAATAATTATCAGAGTATGATTATACTTTGATGGAATATAAGTATCTTTGTAGGCAAATTACAAATCAGTGTATAACAGCTATGGCAAAAGTAGGTTACATATTTAACTCGGAGCTGTATCATGGCATTGGTTTCGTTAAATATTAAGTAGTACAATTTATGAAATATTTTATTTTAAAGTGGTCATTAGAAAAAAAACAGAACAATAAAACAAAACGAAGCTTATGGTGTCGTTTGCTGCATAAGATGATCGCTCCACTCAGTGCAAATCCTGATTTTGATGATAAAATAGAGGATGTTACTCTATGGTTTATTGAATATGACGATGTGGTAAATCATATTGCAAACAGAGAAATTGGATTTGCTAAAGATGGTAGGATTATTGTAAAAATGCCAGACGATAGAAATTATGGTTATTGGCTGGATACAAATTGCGAATTGGAAGATTTCAAAAAGATGGGTATAAATATGATAACCGAAAAAGAATTTAACGACTTATGGAATTCGGTCTATTACGATAGAGTAGCAAAAGAATTCAAGAAGACTGTTATCAAAAATGGAGACTAAAGAATGTATGCAATCTTGCTTTCACGGACATTTGGGGCAGCATCCTTTACGTTACGTATGAGAAGGGCACGAAAGTCTTCGATGCTTCATACGATGCGTGGGGGCAAGCAGACGGTAACGCTCAACACCATTGGGTCTGCACCGTGGTTGCATGGGGCATGAGATGTTGAATGAGTTCAACCTCATCAATATGAATGGGCGTGTCTATGATCCGGTACTTGGCTGATTCCTAAGCCCGGACAAATACGTACAGGAAGGAGACAATAGTCAGAACTATAATAGTTTATTAATAAAAAGTGTTACCTTTGCAGATAGATTCTCTGCAAAGGTATCCAATAATTAAAATATGAAGAAAAGAAATTATCTGGGAACATTTGTATATTATTACAATATTCTAAATTATGTTATAAGCGATATGCTTTCCCAATGGGATTTGGCAATAGACGCAAAGATAACATTTGGTAAAAACATACTAGGGCATAATGATAAAAAACGATTAAGACGTGATTCGCTATGGGTGGCTAATAATCATTCAATCGCTATAATTGGTGTTCTTTCTGCACCTATAGCCTTGTTGTTTATGGTTTTAGTTAGCCTCTTTCTAGGGCACAAAATAATGGCCTGCTATATTGTATTGATATTATTTTGTTTGTCGCTTTATATTATGTCCATATCAAAATATGACCATTGCTATTTTGAGTACTTCGAAAGCATACGTGACATCAATATAAAAAAATGGCGTTATCAATGCTTGATGTTTGCGATTGCTGACATGATAGTGGGGGCGGTTCTTGTATGTGTTTTAATTCATATATGAGCCCCCATAAAAATTTGGGGTCGATTTTTATGCTAATAAAAACACCCTGAAAATTTATGAAAAATAATTTTGGTCGTAAAAATCTTGGCTAAAAGAATTGAAACGAAAACAATTTGGTATAAGCGTAATTTATTAATGCTGACGGCTATCATAAGATCAACCTGTGGATATAGTTCTGCTCTGTAAACCATTATACCACCATCCACACTATCTGATTCATGTTTGCGCTACTTGTCCGAAATGAGATGAGACAAGGCTGGGGTATTCTTTATCCTTTGAATCTCTGAATCAACAAGCGGCAGTATTTCTTGTTTTACCTTACGATAGTTGGCTTCGATGGTCTCTTTGAGATTATCGGAGCCAACTTCGTTTTGAAACGGCTTTGATTTTTCCATCATTTCTTATCGTTTCTCATTCTTTTTATTTACTTTTGCATCGTCTTAGCGGATTATTCTGTCAATATATTAATCATAGATTATTTGGACTCATAAAATGAAACAGAATGATATAATTTCAATTATTCAAGATAATGATATTTCCGAATATTATTCCTTGAAAAATTTAGGTATTGAAGGCTATGTTTTTCCATACCAAGAAGCGCTTAAAATAGTGCAAATATGCAAATTTTTAGTGATTCCAATCTTAGGTGGTGATGTATATAGTATGAATAATTCTACTATAGAGAACTCAGATGATAATTGGTATTATGATAGGACTCCAAATGAGTCATTTTATGATTACGTGCAAAATAGTTGTAATAAATCTGAATCTTACATAAGGACTTTTAAAAATCATTCTTGTGATAGGCCTTTATTTTCCTTTGTCCTAGAAGATCAATTAGAATAATCGAATACTGGCCTAATAGGCGGTGCAGCTCTTGGTGGATTAGCTGGTTCTGGCGCAGGTTCTGTTCCTCTTGGAATTGCTGGCGGAATTGCTGGTGATTACTATGGAGGAGAATTAGGAGAATTGCTCTCTGATCTATTTTTGACTTTTTTGCACACAAGTTCTTTAAATAATATTTATAAGATTACGTTTATTAGATATGAAACAATTTGTAATGAGACTATTATATTCTCTATATTGTGCAGAATCCTGGAGTTATCGCATCCCGATGCGAATACTTGGGCCTTTTATCAATCGTGTATGCAAATGGCTATATTTTTGGAATCCGTTTGGCTATATTCAGGAAAATAATCCAACGTTAGAGCACTATATAAAAAATGTGTATAAAACGCTGGAAGTTGTTTTTTATGATATAAATATAGGAATAGGTATTGCGCGTGCAGAAGGAACATTAGCTTTTATGTTTGTTCCTTATGAAATGCTTATTCTGTCAGTTTTCAAGAAATTGAAAATACTTCCTATTCAGAATTCCCATTTCCTTATATTTCTTATAATCACTTGTGGTCTCTCTTTACTGTTTACCCACTTCTTGGGTCAAAAAAATGAGGAATATATAGGCTATTTCCATAAATTTGAAAGTCATAAGAATAATGCAGTTTGGCATGTTATTTCTTCTATATTTTTCATTGGCGCAATTTGTGCAGGTATAATCAGCATTATGTGGTGGAATGAAAGTTAAAGCAGGATCTGAGAATATGAAAAAATGTTTTATTTTAATAGCAGCATTTATTATGCTGCCCTGCATGGCACGCACCACGTGTTCCAGAAATCGATGAACACTGCTTTACCTTTATACTTATCTGTTATAGTGGGCAATATCTGCTGCAGATATAGAAAATTTGCTAAGAAATAACATTATTTGTTTGGTCGTTTGCCGAATAAATACTATTTTTGCAGTATGAACAAATAACTCAAAAAGGGAGATTATGAAAAGTATTAAAAGAATGGCTCTTGGAGCCATGGTGGCTTTGATGATGATGACATCATGCGGAACCACGCAGACCGTGCCTCTTACAGGTCGCACACATCGCATCTCGGTGTCAGACGAGCAAGTGCTCAGCCTCTCCAACCAAGAATATACCAAGTATATGGCGACTGCCAAGAAGTCGACCAATGCTCAACATACGGCCATGGTGCAAAGGGTAGGGCGCAAATTGGCTACAGCCGTGGAAACCTATCTGAAGCAGAACGGCTTTGCCAACGATGTGAAAAACTATGCATGGGAATTCAATCTCGTGCAGGACAAGAGTGCCAACGCCTTCTGTATGCCTGGTGGAAAAATTGTGGTGTATGAAGGCTTGTTGCCCTATACCCAGAATGAGACGGCTCTTGCCATCGTCTTGGGACATGAAATTGCTCATGCTGTGGCAAAGCATAGTGCCGAGCAACTTACCAAGCAGCAAAACCAACAGGTAGGTACCAACATCCTGGGCAATGTGCTCAATCAGGCTGTAGGCAGCGGTGTAGGCGATTTGGCGAGTGCCGTGGCTGGAAAGTATTTCTCTTTCCGCAACTTGAAGTATTCGCGCGACAATGAGACAGAGGCCGACTATATGGGACTTATTTTTGCTGCCATGGCAGGCTACGATCCTCAGCAGGCCATTCCGTTCTGGAAACGTATGTCGCAGGGCAACAGTTCCAACCAGAATGACATCTTCAGCGACCATCCTTCCGATGCCAAGCGAATAGCTGCTTTGCAAAAGGAAATGCCTACAGCGCTCAAGTATTATCATCCTGCCAAGAATACAAAGAAAAGGTAAGCTTGGGAGAGAATGAGCTGACAAAAGCACGGGCAGACCAAAGAATGTGCTTTCGTGACAACCTCTTAGCATGAATGTAGTAGGAATGACTAACTAAAAATTCAAAGATATGATAGATTACATCTCACAAAACCTTTGGCTGTTCTGGACGGTGATTACCTTCCTGTGCCTGATTATGGAGTTGTCTTCGGGCGATTTCTACGTAACGTGTTTTGCCATTGGTGCCATTGTCAGCATCTTAGTTGCATGGATGGGCTTGCCCTTCTGGTTGCAGATTGTGGTATGGGCGGTTTGCTCCGTGCTGAGTATCTGGCTTATTCGTCCGCATCTGCTGCATATTATCAAGCATGGTGCCGATGACAGAGTGAGTAATGCTGATGCCTTGTTGGGACAGGTAGGTGAGGTAAGCCAGTGCATCGTAAAGGGCGGTTATGGTCGCGTGAAACTCGATGGTGACGACTGGAAGGCTGAGGCTCCTTCTGCACTTGAGGATATTGCTGAAGGTGCCAAGGTGAAAATCGTGGGCAGAGAGTCCATCATCTTGAAGGTGGAGGAGATCGTAAGATAATTAATAACTCAAAAACATAACGATTATGATTGGAATTTATGTATTGGCTGCCATCGTTGTGCTGGCCCTTATTTTCGTAAAGAAAACGATTGTTATCATTCCTCAGAGTGAGACAAAGATTATAGAGCGTCTGGGACGTTACTATGCAACCCTCAGACCTGGTATCAACATCATTATACCATTTATCGACCGTGCCAAGGAGATTGTGGCTATGCGCAATGGAAGATATATGTACACCAACACTATTGACCTGCGTGAACAGGTGTACGATTTCGACCGACAGAACGTGATCACAAAAGATAATATCCAGATGCAGATCAATGCTCTGTTGTACTTCCAGATAGTAGACCCCTTCAAGAGTGTGTACGAAATCAACAACCTGCCCAATGCCATCGAGAAACTTACACAGACAACTCTGCGTAACATCATCGGCGAGATGGAACTGGACCAGACTTTGACCTCGCGCGATACCATCAATACCAAGTTGCGTGCGGTATTGGACGATGCTACCAACAAGTGGGGTATCAAGGTAAATCGTGTGGAGTTGCAGGATATTACTCCTCCTGAGAGTGTGCTCAGAGCCATGGAGAAACAGATGCAGGCAGAGCGTAACAAGCGTGCCACTATCCTGGCTTCCGAGGGTGAGAAGGAAAAACAGCGCCTGCTTTCTGAAGGTGAGAAGGCTGCTATCGTCAACAAGGCCGAGGCTGTCAAGCAGCAGGCCATCCTCAAGGCTGAAGGTGAGGCTACTGCACGCATTCGCAAGGCTGAGGCAGAAGCTATTGCTATTCAGAAAATTACAGATGCCGTAGGACAGTCTACCAATCCTGCCAACTATCTCTTGGCACAGAAATACATCGCCATGATGCAGGATGTGGCTCAGGGTAAGGACAACAAGGTTGTATATCTGCCTTACGAGGCTTCCAACCTGATGGGCTCTATCGGCGGCATCAAGGATCTTTTTAAGGGATAATCAAAAACGAAACGATGAATAAGAATATCTGTATTGTGGCGGGTGCACGACCCAACTTTATCAAGGTGGCACCCGTCATCAGAGCGATTGTAAACGCCCAAAAGAATGGACAGTCCATCAACTACAGCTTGGTTTATGCCGGCTGTGAGGATGATCCTACACTCGAGGACTCTCTCTTCGACGACTTGGAGATAAGTCGTCCTGATATCTATTTAGGTGTGGACTGCGAGAATCTCAACGAACTCACAGGACAGGTCATGTCTAAGTTCGAGCTTTATCTGCAGCAGAATCCTACGGATGTGGTTATAGTGGTCGACGACCTTGCCTCTACCATGGCTGCAGCCATCGTTACCAAGAAGCAAGGCATTCTGTTGGCACATATTGCCGCAGGCACCCGTAGCTTCGACATCACTATGCCCAAGGAAATCAACCGACTGGTTATCGACGGACTGTCTGATATCCTTTTTACTGCGGGTATTTCCAACAACAGCATCGCCAACAAGGAGGGCGCCGAGCTTTCCAAGGTCTATATGGTGGGCAATGTGCTCATCGATAATATCCGTTTTCTGCAGCAGCGCATGAAGCGTCCACAGTTGATGGATGACAAGCAACTGAAGGAGGGACAGTACATCGTGCTGACGCTCAACCGCAAGGCCATCATCAATAATAGCGAGGAGATGCGCAGCTTAGTGTCTGCCGTGGTTTCCTCTGCTCATGAGGCTGGTGTGCCTGTAGTGGCTCCGCTTCGTGGCAAGGCTCGCCAGGAGGTAGAGGCTATGGGCTTGGAGGGCATCATGCTGATAGAGGCTCAGGGCTATTTGGATTTCAGCTATCTCACAGCTCACGCCATGGGTATCGTTACCGACTCAGGAAATGTGGCAGAAGAAGCCACCTTCAACGGTGTGCCTTGTATCACGCTCAATAGCTATACCGAGCATATCGAGACCGTGAAGATCGGTACCAATGTGCTGGTGGGCGAGGATGCTGACCGTCTTGTACTGATGACGAAGGTCTTGCTGAGAGGCGAATGGAAGAAAGCGGGCATTCCCGACAGATGGGACGGAAGATCTGCCGACCGTATCGTCCAGATACTGGTCAATGAATAATGCTTTTCTGGTCAGCTGCAGCCATTCCATGTCCTTAGGAGGTCATTGTTATGGATAAGGCAACAACAGAATTAATGCATAAAAAGAATAAGAGGGTGTGTCATAAGTCTGTGACGCACCCTTTTTTTGTGTTTTTCTGTATATCT
>OCQK01000074.1_pt1 | contig 14673 bp, 15 predicted proteins | sample 1481281 | NCBI WGS metagenome assembly OCQK01 (sample SAMN03418281, study PRJEB22391) | human gut metagenome | biome: human-gut; feature: organic feature; material: feces | host: Homo sapiens | place: Italy | collected 2013-04 | reverse complement strand
CTTGTACGACGTGCAGTTTGGTGCCCGTCCTTTGAAGCGTGCCATCCAAACCTACATCGAAGATGGCGTTTGTGAACTGTTGCTGGGCGATTCGCTGACTGCGGGTGCAACTATCGTCATTGGCAAGAACCCCAACAAGGATGAGTTGACCTTCACTTCACAAAGTTAATATAGGTTAATGCGCAAAAACAATTTCATCGGTTGAAATTATTTCATTACCTTTGCAGTTGTTTTTAAAAAGCAAGCCATGATGGCTCAGTTGGTAGAGCAACGCATTCGTAATGCGTGGGTCGCGGGTTCGAGTCCCGCTCGTGGCTCATTCCTGTTGTGCGAGATTAGCACATCGGTAGTGCACAGGCTTCCCAAGCCCGGGAGGCGGGTTCGACTCCCGTATCTCGCTCAAAGAATAAGATGTTAGAAATCAGATTGTTATGATTTTTAGCACCTTATTTTTTTATTTTATATTTAGTATACTTACACTAAATTTTCATGCTTTTCAAGTGTTTTGTGAGTAATATGTGAGTAAAATAGACAAACAAAGATGACGGTTTTTGCACCTATCATAAGATTATCCGAAAGAATTTTAGTAATTTTGCAGCCAAAAATGAGAAAGATGGAAAATAACGATATGAAATGGAAGACGCTCTCGCAACGCTATCTGATAGAGAAACCCTGGCTCACGGCAAGGGTTGACAAGGTGGAGTTGCCAACAGGGGCTGTCATTGACGAGTATTATGTGTTGGAATACCCCGACTGGGTGAACACAATAGCCATCACGAAGGAAGGTAAGTTTGTTTTTGTGCGCCAGTACCGTTATGCCTTGGGCAAGACGGTGAACGAGTTGTGTGCGGGCGTTATAGAGAAAGGAGAGGAGCCTATGGCTGCTGCCAGAAGAGAGTTGATGGAGGAGACAGGATTTGGTGGTGGCAACTGGCAGGAATGGATGACTATTTCTGCCAACCCAAGCACGCATACCAATCTGACTCACTGCTTCTTGGCGACAGACGTTGAACTGTTGAGTGAACAGCACTTAGATGAGGGTGAGGATGTGCAGGTGCGCATCTTTACACGCCAGGAAGTGGAAGATATGTTGCAGAAAGGCGAGGTTTGGCAGAGTTTGATGGCAGCCCCTTTGTGGAAGTATTTTGCCCTTAATCAATAAGGCTGTCGAGAGGTTATGTTTATAGTCATTCTGTTTATCTTTTTGGGAATCCTGTCGGGAGTTCTCTGTCGCAAGCTGTCGACAGGAGCACGCATCTCACTCACCGATGTGGCTGCGCGATGGCAGGGCAGAATCGTCACCTGGCTCATCTGGCTGTTGCTCTTCCTGTTGGGCATTGAGGTGGGAAGCAACGAGATGATTGTCCGATCTCTGCCCACGCTTGGTGTAGAGGCGTTGTTGCTCTCTTCGGCTGCCACCTTGGGCTGTTGTGTCTGTGCCTGGATGCTTTGGAGAGTTTCGAAGAACAATACTGTGCAGGAGAATGCGAAGAATGAAACTTCTGCCGACAAAGAAGGGAATCCTGCCGAGAAAGAAGGCTTGCAAGGATTTTCTCTCATCCGTGGGCTGAAGGTGATGAAGGGAAGTCTCATTGTGGTGGGATTCTTCGTCATAGGCTTGCTGGGCGGAATAGAGAAGATGGTGCCTTCATGGCTTCTTGATGGAGACGTGAGTTTTGTGGCACTCTGTGGCTTGCTGCTCTTTGTGGGATTGGGCATCGGACTGAATCCTGAAATGAAGAAGGAGGTTCGTTCGTTGAGTCCTCGCATGGCATTGTTGCCTGTTGTCACGATAATAGGCTCGTGGTTGGGAGCGTTGCTGATATGGACAGTGCTTCACCGCACCCTGTCCGACTGCATGGCGATAAACAGTGGCTTCGCCTATTATTCGCTGTCGAGTATCTTCATCACCGAATATCGTGGTGCCGAATTGGGAACCATAGCCCTCTTGGCTAACATCATACGCGAGATGCTTACCCTGTTGGGTGCTCCGCTGATGGCCCGTTGGTTTGGTCCGCTGGCACCTATTTCTGCAGGAGGAGCCACCACGATGGACACCACCTTGCCCATTCTCTCGCAGACCGTGGGTCAGCGCTATATAGCTCTGAGCATCTATCATGGTTTTGTGGTCGACTTCACCGTGCCCTTCCTCGTCAGCTGGTGGTGTATGGTTTAATTTAAAAGAACTTGCGCAAATGGGGAAGTTAAAGAAGTTAAGTAAGAACAATTTATATAAGAAACATGATAAAAGCAGCATTATTTGATCTCGATGGAGTGGTGCTCGATACAGAGACCCAGTACTCCGTATTCTGGGGAATGATAGGTAAGGAATATCATCCAGAGTTGCCCGACTTCGCCCTTCGCATCAAGGGACAGACGCTGGTGCAAATCTACGATAAATATTTTTCCGATGATGCCGTCTTCGTCCATGTGGCAGACTATCAGGGCGTAGAAGCAGAGCAAGCCCGTATTACCCGCAGGCTCGATGAGTTTGAACTGCACATGAAGTATGACTATATCGTGGGCTTCGAAGCCTTTGTTGCTGATCTGCGAGAGCATGGCGTGAAATGTGCCGTGGTGACCAGCAGCAACATGGCAAAGATGCGCAGCGTGTACGAGCAGCATCCAGAGTTGGAGTCTTACTTCGATCGTGTGCTTACCAGCGAGGACTTTGCCCGCAGCAAGCCCGATCCCGACTGTTACCTCAAGGGTGCTGCCTGCTTTGGTGCGAAACCAGAGGAGTGTGTAGGACTGGAAGACAGTTTCAACGGACTGCGTGCCGTGAGGGCATCGGGCGCATTCACCCTTGGACTTGCCACCACCAATTCGCATGAAGCCATCGCTCCATTTTCCGATTATGTGATCGATGATTATCAGGACTTTGGCTATGAAGACCTGTGCAAGGTGGTAGACGAGAGGGGCAAAAAGTGAAAAAAAAGGCTTTTTTCTTTGTAGTGTGCCTAAATAGCTGTAACTTTGCACCTGATTTCAAAAACAGACAAAAGAAAAATGGGATATTTATCGACTGACAAGAAGAAAATCACCACCAAGACCTTTGCTGAAATGAAGCAGGCTGGCGAGAAAGTTACTATGCTTACCGCTTACGATTTTACTACCGCAGGCATTATCGATTCTGCAGGAATCGACAGCATATTGATAGGCGACTCTGCCTCTAACGTTATGGCAGGCAATGCCAATACACTGCCCATCAGCGTAGACGAGATGATCTATCATGCCCGCAGTGTGACACGTGCCGTCAACCATGCTCTCGTGGTATGCGACATGCCCTTTGGCAGTTATCAGATAAGCCGTGAGGAGGCGCTGCGCAATGCCTGCCGAATGATGAAGGAGACGGGTGTGGACGCACTGAAGTTGGAAGGTGGTATCGAAATCATCGACACCGTGAAGTCGCTCATCGATGCAGGTATTCCTGTACACGGACACTTGGGACTCACCCCACAGAGCGTCAACAAGTTTGGCGGTTATGGCATCCGTGCCAAGGAGGAAGCCGAGGCTGAGAAGTTGATCAGCGACGCCATCGCCCTCGACAAGGCTGGCTGTTTTGCCATCGTTTTGGAGAAAGTGCCAGCCAAGTTGGCTGCCGAGGTGACACGCCAGGTAAAGGCTGTAACTATAGGTATCGGTGCAGGCGCTGGTTGCGACGGACAGGTATTGGTTTATGCCGACGCCTTAGGAATGACTCAGGGTTTCAAGCCAAAGTTCTTGCGCCACTTCGCCCATGTGGGTGAGGAGATGACCAAGGGGGTACAATCGTATGTCGATGCAGTGAAGACAGGAGGCTATCCTTCTGCCGAAGAATCTTACTAAATTAAAGTATGGATACACAGAATACACCAGTACATCTGAAGTTATGGCATCGTGAGTTCTGGATGCTGGCTCTTGCCAATCTGCTGCTCATGATGTCGGCTTATAGCTTGCTGCCCACCTTGCCATTCTATCTGTTGGGCAGAGGACTGGACGGCATGCAGACAGGACTGGTTATGGGAATATATGGAGCAGGACTCTTTGCCCTGGGCGGGTTCTGCTCTTATTATGTTCAGCGCTATCGTCGCAACCATGTATGCCAGTACTCCATCCTGGGCTTGGTGCTCTGTATGGGCATAGCTTATTATTTAGAGTTTGTGCTGGGAGTGGAGATGGAGTTCCGACTGTTGCTCTTGGTTCGTTTTGCCATCGGAGCCTTCTTGGGACTGGCAGCGATGGTACTGGGCAGTACGCTGGCGATAGACATCTGCGAGTCGTTTCAGCGCACGGCAGCCAATCACATCATAGCATGGTTTGGCCGACTGGCTTTGGCCATGGGACCTTTAGCAGCACTCATAGTCTACGGCTTCTGGGGCTATTGTTACATCCCCGTATTTTCGGGTGTGCTGGCACTTGCATCCTTTGTGCTGATAGCGATGGTGCGTTTCCCCTTCAAGGCCCCATCCGAGAAGATGCCACTGTTCAGTCTTGACCGCTTCTTCCTGCCGCAGGGCTTTCCTCTCTTTGTCAATCTGATACTCATCATGATGGTGGTTGGCGTGCTGTTGGCTCAGGTTCACAGTGTTACCTACTATGCTATGTTGTTGGCAGGATTGGCCATGGCAATAGTGGCTGAGCGTTTTGCCTTTGCCAATGCCGAACTGAAGAGTGAGGTGCTTACGGGTATCATCGTGCTGGCAGCGGCTGTGCTGATGGAGTTCACCCATCAGGCACGTGCACTCGATTACATACAGCCAGCCATGATAGGCTTTGCCTCTGGCATCACCGGAAGCCGTTTTCTGCTTTTCTACCTCAAGTTGTCCAAACACTGTCAGCGAGGCACCAGCCAGAGTTCTTTCTTCCTGGCATGGGAGACGGGCATCAGTCTGGGCTTCCTCCTAAAGTTTGGTTTCCTCTCTTCAGACAGCAGCCGTGCGCCTTATGCGTGCTTGGGACTGCTGGTCATCAGCTTAGGGCTCTACAATTTCTTCGTACACCCCTGGTACATGAAACATCGCAACAGATAACTCTCCGAACTACTCATATATTTAGATAATAGCAATTAATCAAGGCACTTAACCAATGAAAACTAAAACAAATCTTTTGGCAGCAGTATGTCTTGCATTCTGTTGCCTCACAGCGAACGCACGGCAGGTGAACTGCGGTTCGCATTCTCATTCCAAGGACGAAAATACGTGTCATCTGTCTTCTACCGTAGAGCAGGAGAGGGTACGACTTCGCGACAGTATCCTTACTAACATTTCCGGTGCAAAAATAGCAGAAAAGACTCTGCTTATCAGCCGGTTGGGAGCTAAGAACGATGGAAAGACTGACTGCCGGGCTGCCTTTGCCAAGGCCATCAGGAAGGCTTCTGCCATGAAGGGAGCAAAAATTGTGGTTCCCGCGGGTACCTATTATATTAAGGGACCTATCGTGCTGGCCAGCAATGTCTGTATCGAACTGCAGAAGGGCGCCACACTGAAGTTTGCCCCCGAGGAGAAGTATTATCCCGTGGTTAGCACCAGCTGGGAGGGAACTTTCCTCTATAACTATTCGCCCTTCATCTATGGTTATGGATGCCATGATGTAGCCATTATCGGCGAGGGAACCATCGACGGAAACGCCATGACGACTTTTGCCCAGTGGCGACCCAAGCAGAAACTTGACAAAGACTTGAGCCGCAAGATGAATCATGAGGAGGTGGCACTGAAGGACCGCCAGTTCGGTAAGGGTCACTGGCTGCGCCCACAGCTCTTGCAACTGTACAACTGTCAGGGCGTAACCATTGAGGGAGTAAAGATTACCAACTCTCCTTTTTGGTGTGTGCATCTGCTGAAGAGCGAGAACATCATCTGCCGCAATCTGCGTTATGATGCTAAACTTGTGAACAACGACGGAATAGATCCAGAGTGCTCGCGCAATGTACTGATAGAAGGCGTGGAGTTTAACAACGGCGACGACAACGTGGCGATCAAGAGCGGACGCGACAATGACGGATGGAACGCCAAGATGCCTTCTGAGAACATCATTATCCGCAACTGCCATTTCAAGGGATTGCACGCTGTGGTGATAGGAAGCGAAATGTCGGCAGGTGTGAGAAACGTGATTGTAGAAGACTGCGACTATGCGGGCTATTGCAAGCGTGGCATCTTCATCAAGACCAATCCCGACCGCGGTGGTATTGTAGAGAATGTGTATGTGAAGAACTGTAGTTTCGACGAGGTGGAAGACCTCTTTTATGTCACCAGCCGTTATGCTGGTGAAGGGCAGGACAATCATCACTTCTCTACCATCAGAAATATTTTCATCGACGGACTGAAGTGTAACAATGTGAAGCAAGCAGCCCTTGTGCTCCAAGGTACTGAGACCAAGCCTGTCTTCAACGTCATGTTCAACAATGTGGATGTAGCGAAGGCAAAGATAGGCCTTAGTTTCGAAAATGCCTTGGAGGTCAACATAAGTTCCAGCCACATCGGTGGCAAAGTAGGTACGCCTACGACCGTAACTCCTCACGATAATCTTTTCGGAAAGGAGAAATAGAAGTTTTAAGGAGATATTCTGTTAATATCCCTCAAATGTTTTGGCGTTTGAGGGATATTTTTGTACATTTGCGATGTGAAATTTACATTTATTTTCAATTTTCCAATACGAACCTGAATAAAGTAGAAGATTATGCAAGATTTTAAATCATTGGCAGGCGAGCGATTCTCCGCCCGCAAGTTTACGGCAGAACCTGTAAGCAAGGAAGATTTGGAGTATATAATGGAGTGCGTACGACTGGCTCCTTCAGCATGCAACCGCCAGCCCTGGAAATGGCTCATCGTACGTTCGGAACAAGCAATGAAAAAATTGCAGGAATGCTACGACAGAGAGTGGTTCAAGACGGCTCCTATGTATATCGTCGGTATGAAGAACACCGAGGACAACTGGGTACGAAAGTACGACAACAAACCTCATGGTGACATTGATGTGGCGATAGCTGCCGAGCATCTTTGCCTGGCTGCCACAGAACGCGGATTGGGTACCTGCTGGGTATGTGCCTATGACAGCAACAAGATGAAGGAACTTTTCCCACGCGAGGGCTACGAGGCTGTGGTGATCATTCCTCTCGGCCATATGGCAGAAGACTGTCCGCATAATCCTAAGAATCGCAAAGCCATGGACGAAATCATAGAGGAAATCTGAATTGGGAAGACTAAGGTTTAGTGTTTACCTCCTCAACTTCTAAGATAATATACTTTTACAAAAACCTAATAAAAGGTGATTTTTTTTTTGTTTTCCTGTTTGCATGTTGTGTGCAGGCAGTTTCTGCCCAAAATGCCACATGGCGCTTTGGCGCAAGTGGCGCAAACTTTGTGCCACTTATGCCAATGTGCCAAGTGGCACAAATATAGAAAATATAGAAAAAACCTGTATTTATGGTACCTTTGGTACTGAAATGCCACATGGCACTTTGGCACAAGTGGCACAAACTTCATATATGAAAGGAGAGTTCTTATGTTTATTATTTACCATAATGTTCATTAATTTCCAAAAGAGAACTGCGAAATTAGGAATAAAAGATATATATTTTATAAAACGAGAAGACATAAGAAAATTGAAAAAACAGCAAGGAATAAACTTACTTGCCTGATTCATTTCGAATAGTTTGGTTTTGTTATAAGCTTTTTTTATTTTTGTAAGCGAAAAAAATAAAATTAATTTTGCTTTATGTATGAATTATCGTATCTTTGCAAAAGATAAGCTGCGCTCGGCAGATATTCAAGCAAGCTTGATATTCTCTGCAATTTTACAGCATAAACCCTAAACAGAAATAAGTATATGATTACATTTCCTTGCGCCAAGATAAATCTTGGACTTAATATCGTAAGTAAGCGTCCGGATGGTTATCATAATCTTGAAACCGTCTTTTATCCCATACCTCTTACTGATGCACTTGAAATCAAGTACATGGATGAGAAATTTCCAAGTGAGTCACCCTGTGACCTTAAAATCACAGGAAATGATATCGACTGTAATGAAGAAGACAATCTTGTGATAAAAGCTTATCAGCTCTTGGCTGCCGACTTCCAGTTGCCTCGTGTTCATGCACATCTCGTAAAGCGCATTCCCACACAGGCTGGTTTGGGAGGCGGTTCTTCCGATGCAGCCTATATGATTCGCCTTTTGGATGAGCGTTTCCGACTGAATATTGGTATACCTGAGATGGAACGTTATGCAGCCAAATTAGGTGCTGACTGTGCTTTTTTCATCACCGCTGACCCTTCTTATGCCGAAGGAATTGGTGATGTACTGATGCCTGCCGATGTGCCAGGCGCTGGTCTTGGCGGTTACTATCTGGCTGTGGTAAAGCCCTCAGTAGCAGTAAGTACGCGTGACGCGTATGCAGCCATCGTACCAAAGACTCCGGCAAAGTGCTGCAGAGATATTGTCAGACAGCCTATCGAGACGTGGAAAGATGAGCTGGTAAACGACTTTGAGGCTCCTATCTTTGCTATGCATCCTGAGTTGGCTGCCATCAAACAGAGCCTGTATGATGCTGGCGCTGTGTATGCTGCCATGAGCGGAAGCGGAAGTGCCCTCTTTGGTATTTTCCGTGAACAACCCACAGGCTTGGAGAAAGAATTCGAAGGTATGTTCTGCCAGGTGATGAAGCTGTAATTCCAGTTCCCCTATGGTAGGAGAAAGCCCCCTACTCTTTCAAACTTGCTAAATTTCTCTATTTAATAAAAACAAGAAATTATTTGTTAATCAGATAGTTATGAATGAACAGACACATCAGAAACTGATGGAGATAAAGCGATCTTTCAGGTTGCTTATGAGTGGCCCCACCTCACAGTCGATGCGCGATAAAGGCATAGAATATAAGATCAACTGGGGTGTTCCCTTTGTAGAACTCAAGAAGATGGCGACGGAATATGGCAAGGATTATGATCTGGCTATAGAGTTGTGGAAGGAAAACATCCGTGAATGCAAGATATTGGCTACACTTATCATGCCTGCAGAACAGATGCTCCCAGAAATTGCTGATTTATGGATGGAACAGGTTGCTGGGCAGGAAATGGCGGAAATGCTGGCGTTCAATCTGTTGCAGTATGTCGACTATGCGCCTGTAATAGCCTATCAGTGGATAGCCTCAGACAAGCCTCTCTACGAAATTGCCGGTTACCATATTCTTGCCCGCCTGTTTGCTGCCAAACGAGAGGCCAACGAACGGGGCATCAACGAGTTTCTCGACCAGGCAGCCATAGCGCTGCAAGGTGATCATATGGGTGTAAAACATGCAGCAGCCAACTGTGTGATGCGCTTTGCCGACATGGATGAAAGCTATGACACCATCGCTCAGAAAGCTCTGAAAGGTATCTTGTTCTGATTATTATAGATCTATATCTTTCGCTTAGAGAATCGTGGGAGCGAAAGCGGGAAAATTATCTTTCGCTCAGAGAATCGTGGGAGCGAAAACGGGAAAATTATCTTTCGCTCCCATAAACATCATACTTACAGGTAGGAAACATCACACTTAGATGGTGAAAACAACTGACTTATAAATGTATGTATGGCGTGTATCAGAGTGTATCACACAGTATCAAAGTGTATCATTTTCGAATCGATACAAAATGATAGATAAAATACTATATATCAAATAGTTAGAGTGTATCAAACCCGATACAGATGCCGTCGTAGAATCTATCCAGCGATAAACTCCTGTATCGAACTAATACAGTCTAACTATCTATATATCAAATAGTTAATATATATTTTGTATCAAAAATTGAAATGATACACTTTGATACAGAAATATTGAATTTAACTCCCTTATCTCCTTCATTTAATCGGATTGTTTCTCTTTCTGATTCAAGAAGAAGCGTTTGTATTCATTCTCAAAGTTGGGAGTAAAGATATTCTTTCCTATATTCTCGCTGATCTCCTCTTTGCTCCAGAAGCGTCCGCCTGCCAACTCATCCTTGTCAGGACAAACCGGTCCGTCGTAGACGCAGCGATGAACGTAAACCAGTTCTTTCTCCTTCAGGCTTTCGAATACATAATGTCCCATGCTGACGGGTTCATAGTCGGTCATTCCCAACTCCTCTCTCACCTCTCTGCGAAGCGCTATTTCTACGCTCTCGCCCAGGTCGACATGTCCTCCACATGCCGTGTCCCATTTGTCGGGTTGGATGTCCTTCCAGGCAGGACGATGCTGCAGGTAGAGTTCTCCCCTGCTGTTGAATACATGCAGATGGACCACAGGGTGCAGTATTTTGCATCCATCATGAGCATGTCCGCGACTGATGGCACCGAGGATGTTTCCCTGTTCGTCGACGATGGGAAACTGCTCTTCCTCGTTGTCGTGATGCTGATTGATTACTTTAGATTCTGTCACAACTAAAAAGTTTATGAATGTTGTTATTGTTTCATTATAATGTTCCATACTCTTCAGAGTATCGCAGCATCTGTTCTGTGTAGCTCTCAGTGTAGTCTAAAAGCACATCTACAGGATTGCCTTGGTCGTCATGAAGGATCGTCATCTTCGGATTGATGAATCCCTTATAGGGCACCAGGTTAAGCAACTCGTATCGCTGTCTGATTTCGTGATGCAGCTCTGGGTCGATGTTGACAGCATACTCTTCCACGAGACTGCGAGCAGCCTCAAAGTCACCCTCGCTCTTGATGCGCTGAATTTCGGCAAGCAGTGTTCCGAAAGCATTCCTCAGTGCGGCATAATCAGTGATCTGCACATAGGTCTTGCCCTCAAGCTGAACGAGCGATACTGCTCCTTGTGAATGATGAAGAGTCCACCAGGCGATGAGTGCACGGTTGCGCATGTGAGCCTCCTCTATCTTGTCGCCTTCCTTGATACGGATGGTTTGAGTGAGCAGACCGTTCATCAGATATGTATAATACTGTGCCTTGTAGGCTTCTGCGTCGGGAAGGAGTCCCAGTTCCACCAGCTTCTCATCGGCCATATAATACAAGCCGAAAAGGTCGGCACGTGCTTCCTCGATGGTATTGCCGTAAGCCTTGAGGGCATCAGGGTCGGTTCCTGGCAGCAGTTGACCGCTGCCGTGTCCCAAGCATTCATGCAGATCGGTATGCAAGTCGTCCGTCAGGTCGGAATACTTCTCTATCATGGCGAGAGTATCCTTGTCAATGACAAACTCCTCGTCGAATCCGTTGCCATGAGCAGCCTTATTGTACGCCTCGGTCAGATTTCCTATCGTGACACTCTTTGATCCATAGGTCTGTCTTATCCAGTTGGCATTGGGCAGGTTGATGCCTATTGCCGAGGCAGGATATTCATCACCTCCGAGCATGGCTGCACAGATGACGTTGGCAGTGACGCCCTTTACCACAGGCTTGCGGAAGCGTGGGTCAACAGGCGAATGGTCTTCAAACCACTGGGCATAGCTGCTGATGGTCTGGGTTCGCTTTGTGGCCTCGAGGTCTTTGTATTCAACGATTCCCTCCCAGGTACCCTTCAGTGCCAGTGGGTCGCCATACACCTCAATGAAGCCGTTGACGAAGTCGACCATACCCTCCTGCTGTTCTACCCAGGCTATGCTGTAGCGATCGAAAACAGCCAAGTCGCCCGTATGGTAGTATTTCAGCAGCAGGTCGATGACATGACGTTGCTGTTCGTTCTCGGCATACTTCTGAGCCTTGCGGAGCCATGAAGATATTTCGCGTATGGCCTCACCATACATGCCGTTCTCAGCCCACACCAGCTCTATCATCTCGCCATTGCGCTTGGTGAGCTTGGAGTTCAGTCCGTACGAGGGAGCCTCCTCGTTGCCCTTTTCCTTCATTTTGGCATAGAATCGCTCCACCTCAGCCTGCGTCACATTCTCATAGAAGTTGCAAGCCGATGTCTTCACCAAGTCTTCGCCGTCAGTCTGGTTGACACGTTTGGGCAATACCGAGTCGTCAAAGATCACTGGTACGAGCTCGTCGAGCAGGTCTTCCTTAGTCTCTCCTCTCTTCAGTGGCAGCAGTTTTTCGTCCATGCCGTCGATGAGTTGATAGAAGTACTCCTCGCTGAAGTCGGGCTTCATCTTCTCGCAACCATAGTGGTGATAGATGCCGCTTGAGAACCATACTCTCTTGAGATAGACAACGATTTTCTGAAACTCGTCACTCTCAGCCTCCTCGCGAACCTTATAATATAGGTATAAGGCCTCGAGGGTTTTGCGTATGCGCAGGTTGTACTTACCCTGCTGGTCGAAGGTGATGTCGCGTCCCATCAGAGTGGCTTTGGCCAGACAGAAGATGTACAGTTTCTGAGAGAGCGAAAGGCTCTCGAAACCATTCAGGCGATAGCGCAACATTTGCAGGTCGGCAAAGCGCTCGTCACTATACTTAAACTGATTGTCGTGCATGATGTGATGTTGATGTTCTTATTTTTTCTTCTTCTCTTTCTTCAGTTCTGGGTGTAGATTAAGGTATTCCATGCGGAAGTCCCGTGGAGTGGTACCATTCTGTTTATAGAAAGCTGAATAGAAACTCTGACGGTTGGCAAAGCCCACCATGGAAGCAACATCCTCCATGTTGAGTTTCAGGTAGCGGCGGTCGATGAGTATCGACATGGCCTCGTCGATTCGGTACTTGTTGATGAGTGTGGCATAGTTCATGTGGAACTTCACATTGCATACAGCCGACACATATCGGCTGTTGGTGTTCAGGTCCTGTGCCAGTTTTTTGGCCGAATAGTCCTTGTCCATAAACTTCCTCTGGATGAGCAGAATGTTCAGTATCTTGGTGTGCAATTCATCCAGTATATCGGGATTGATGCTTTCCTGATAGCTTGCTCCCGACTCTTTGTATTCTCTGATATTATATTTTGCCATATTTGTTTTGTATGTTTATTCATCATTAGTCTGTACGATAAAAACCATGGATTTCACCCGTAGTGACCCGTTGTTTTGTAACGTACGTACGAAAGTTTTACATTTAGGCTTGCAAAAATAATGAATTTATCCCATTTTATCAAATATCTTGCTTATTTTTTATAAAAAAATCATTACCTTTGCCAGAAATTATCATAAAAATGCAAATAAGCGACCTATTGAGAAACTACTACGGATATGATTTCTTCCGCCCCAACCAGGAAGCAATCATCCGTGAGGTGATGCAGGGCAACGACTGTCTTGTGCTGATGCCGACAGGTGGAGGCAAGAGTATCTGCTATCAGATTCCTGCCCTTGCCATGCCAGGAACGGCTGTCGTTGTCTCGCCGCTTATCAGTTTGATGCACGACCAGGTGGAAACGCTCAAGGCCAACGGTATCGCTGCCGCCGAACTGAACAGCAACAACGACTCCACCGACGAGATGATCATACGCCGCAGATGTATGTCGGGTGACCTGAAACTGATTTATGTCTCGCCCGAAAAACTGATCAGCGAGATACCTTTCCTGTTCAGCAACATCAAGATTTCGCTATTTGCCATCGATGAGGCCCACTGCATCAGCCAGTGGGGACACGATTTCAGACCCGAGTACTCGCAGTTGGGAACCATCAGAGAGCATTTCGCCCATGTGCCCATCATTGCCCTTACAGCCACGGCCGACAAGATAACACGACAGGACATCGTGAAGCAACTGCACCTGAATGGCAAGACATTCGTCAGCAGTTTCGACCGTCCCAACTTGAGTCTTTCGGTGAGACGCGGCGGAACCAAACAGGAGAAACTGCATTATATCTATAGATTTATCAACGGCCATCCTGGCGATGCAGGCATCATCTATTGTCTTTCGCGCAAGAATACTGAGATGGTGGCGATGGAGCTAAAGAAGAAAGGTATCAATGCCGCGGCTTATCATGCAGGTCTGAGCACTGAGGAAAGGGCTTCGGTGCAGGAACGATTCAAGATGGACCAGGTTCAGGTGGTATGCGCCACCATAGCCTTCGGCATGGGTATAGACAAGGGAAATGTGAGATGGGTCATCCACTACAACCTCCCCAAGAGCATTGAGAGTTTCTATCAGGAGATAGGCCGAGCCGGACGGGATGGGGCTCCTGCCGACACGGTATTGTTCTACTCGATGGCAGATGTCATCCAACTGCGTTCCTTTGCGGAGGAAAGCGGACAGAAAGAGGTGAACATGGAGAAACTGAAGCGTATGCAGGAATATGCCGAGTCGAGGGTATGCAGACGAAGAATCCTGCTCAACTACTTCGGCGAGGAAGCCACCCACGACTGCGGACATTGCGATGTGTGTGCCCATCCGCCACAGACCTTCGACGGAACAGTACTGGTGCAGAAAGCCCTCAGTGCTGTGGTGCGTGCCGGCGAGAAGATACATATCGGTACCTGCATAGATATCTTGCGTGGAACACACTCGCCTGCTGTCGTGAAGAACCACTATGATGCCCTGAAGACCTTCGGTGCAGGAAGAGACCATCTCGCACGCGACTGGCAGGACTATCTGTTGCAAATGTTGCAGATGGGATTCTTCGAGGTGGCTTACAACGAGCATGGAGCGATGAAGGTTACTCCTCAGGGATGGCGTGTGCTGAAGGGTGAGATGCCCGTGCAGTTGGTACTACTGCAGAAAAAGACTGACGAGATACCCGTGGTCCATGCACGAAAGGTGTCGTCGAAGAAGCCGAAGGCTGCTGAAGGGTCGCTCTTTGAAAGATTGCGGCAACTTCGCAAACGGCTTGCCGCGTTTGTACTCGCCGATACCATGGA
>OCQK01000065.1_pt1 | contig 16673 bp, 10 predicted proteins | sample 1481281 | NCBI WGS metagenome assembly OCQK01 (sample SAMN03418281, study PRJEB22391) | human gut metagenome | biome: human-gut; feature: organic feature; material: feces | host: Homo sapiens | place: Italy | collected 2013-04 | reverse complement strand
ATATATACAACCTTTTACTCATATTTATCAACTTAAATTAATTCCGCCAACGGGTAAAATCATGACAATCAAGAGATTTTTTGCTTTAGCTTTTGCTTTGGTTGTCCTCTTTTTGGCAGAGGCGCAATCTATAGTAGATAACCCAGTGGCATCAAGCGAAGCCATTGTCATAAGTGGCAATGCGCGTTTTACGGTCTTGACCCCCGAGATGATACGTATTGAGTATAGTGAAAATGCTCGGTTTGAAGACCGTGCTACGTTTACTGTGCTCAACAGAAAGCTTGATGTACCAGCTTTTACAAAGTCAGAGGACGATACCTTTCTTTATATAGAGACATCTAATCTCAAGTTGAAGTATCGCAAGGGTACAGATCCTCGTACTGTACCTGCATCAGCCAATAATCTGAAAGTTGTTGTCAGCAATCATGGCGTACCTTCGGTTTGGTATCCAGGCAAACCTGACCCACAGAATCTGAAGGGTACCTGCCGAACGCTGGACGGCTTGATGGGTGACAGTAAGCGCAGTGAGATGGAGAATGGTTTGGTTTCTCGCTCAGGATGGGCAGTGATTGATGATGCTTGGACAGCTACGCGTTCCGATGGAGGAAGTTCTTATGCTCTCGTTTATAATAATGAGGTAGGGTATTCTTGGTGGGCACCTCGTGCTGACGAACATGCCATGGATACTTATCTTCTTGGTTATGGCGACAATTACAAAAAGGCAGTGTCCGATTATACTAAGATAGCAGGAAAAATTCCTTTGCCTCCCGATTATGTATTCGGATACTGGTATAGTAAGTATGCTTCTTATTCGGCACAGGACTATCGTAATATCATGGCAGACCTGAAAACAAACAAGATTCCAACTGATGTGATGATTTTAGATATGGACTGGCATTGGAATGGTAACGACTATAGTCAATCTGCGGGTCGGGGAGGATGGACTGGCTGGTCGTGGAACACCAATTTGTTGCCAGACCCTAAAGGCTTGTTGGCTGAGATGCATAATAAGAACTTTAAGACTGCACTCAATCTGCACCCTGCTGATGGTATCAACGAGGTGGAGTCGCCTGAGTATTTCTCTCAGATGCGAAATGATTTGAATGGCAAGTATCTTGACGGTAATACTATTAAGTGGAGTTTAGACTATACCGATTTTACAAAGTCGTTCTTTCGTAATATTATCAGAGATCATGAAAGTGAAGGCGTAGATTTCTGGTGGCTCGATTGGCAGCAGTATCTTACCAGTCCTTATACAAAGGCATTGAGCGAGACTTTCTGGTGCAACCATGTCTTCTTTAATGAGGCTACTAAGCGTGCTGACCATCGCCCCGTCATCTTTCATCGTTGGGGAGGATTGGGAAGCCATCGCTATCAGATAGGATTCTCGGGTGATGCCCTTATCAGTTATGAGGCTTTGGCTTTTGAGCCTTATTTTACAGCTACAGCATCCAATGTAGGTTATGGTTATTGGGGACATGACTTGGGAGGACACGCGTATACTAATGACGAGTTAGTAAACAATCCAAATTTGGTCTTGCGTTGGATACAGTTTGGAGTATTTACCCCTATTTTCCGTACTCACGCCACTGCCGATGGTAGAATAGAAAGAAGAATATGGAAGTTCCCTAACTTTCCTACTATCCTTGAAGCTGTTCGCTTGCGCTATTCGCTTTTCCCCTACATCTATACGATGGCACGTAAGGCTTACGATACAGGTCTGTCGATTTGTCGCCCACTCTACTATGAGTATCCAGAGCAGGATGAGGCGTATACTTATGATGGTGAATATTTCTTTGGTGATGATATCCTTGTGGCTCCTATTACAACAAAGAGTGGTACTAACGGTATGACAGAAAAGGAAGTGTGGTTCCCTGAAGGTCAGTGGTGGAGCGTGGATACTCATGAGCTGATTCAAGGACCTTGTAAGCGTACCTTGTCATACACTGATGAACAGATACCTTACTTTTTCCGCCAGGGTGCCATTATACCTTATAATCCAGAGACGGTAATGAATGTTACCGAGCGTCCAGACAGAATGATTCTCAATGTTGTGTCGGGAGCTAACGGCGAGGGGACTCTCTATGAAGACGATGGCGACAATCCAGACTATGCTTCCAAGTACGCAGTTATCAACTTTGCGCAGGCTTGTGAGGGCCAAATGGGCAGATACATTATCTCTTCTCGCAAGGGTACTGTTGGCAGGGCACCTGTTAATCGTTCCTATCAGTTGCGTATCTTCAACACGCCAACTCCTTTGTCGGCCACTGTGAATGGAAAATCTGCAACATATAGCTATGATCCCAACAAGAAGTGTACTACAGTAGAAGTGCCTTATGGCAGTTGTTCTATTGACAGAACGGTTATTGTAAAGTACAGCGAAACTTTGAATACGGGTATTGTCAGCGCAAAGGCAGATAAAATGAAGGTTGTGTATGAAAGAAACAGCAAAAAACTGAAAGGTTCTTTTGAAAGTACTAAAAAAAAAGTCGCGCTCGAAATAAGTAACAGCATGGGCAAGACCGTGCTCAGAAACACTTACAGCAACGTGAATAGTTTTACAGAAGACCTGACAAACTTGTTCCCACAGCTTTATATCGGCAAAGTGGTAGCAGACAATCAGACCTATGTTAGAAAATTTATCAAAAACTAAAGCTATTGACATATGAAAAGGATAAGTATATGGTTTTACACTTTCTTTGTTGTACTTTCAATGAAGGCTGCAGATATGTCTAATTCCTTAGAACTGTCGCAGTTGTATATCATCGGTGATGCTACTCCTTATGCTTGGGACGTACAGAAAGCTGGTGAAATGCAGAAGGTAGATGATGGCGTGTTCCGTTGGTCAGGGCATCTTGAGGCTGACAAAGAGTTTAAATTTATAAACACACGTGCTTTCGTTAAGCATATTGTTGCAACTTCCTCAGGACAGCTTGTTGACAAGGGTAAAAGCTACAATCTCAATTTCGAGATAAATTACGGCCTGGATAATAGCAGAGACTTAAAGTTCAAGCCCGTTGCCACCGGTGATTATACGATATATGTGGATTTGCGAAGCATGCAGATGGCACTCTATGATGAGGAACAGGCTGTTAATCTTCCAGACAAACTTTATGCTACTGGCTCTGCTCTTGACGGCAAGACTGTTGAGATGGAAGTGATGGGAGGTATAGAGTATAAGTTAGCTGGCGACTTCAAGTCGGGCAAAATTATCTTTCGAGATACGCCACAGCCCACAGCTTCCACAAAGTACTATGTCCCTTTGTTTGATGGTGTGGACATAACTTTTGGCAAGGCTGTGAATGCTTCTTTAAAAGAAACCACCAATGGTGATGTAGAGGGATGGAGTGTTGCTGTTCCTGGCAAATATACTTTCTATCTGCGTAAGGATTTACAGTTGGCATACGCCAAAACATTCAAACCTTTCAGCACGCTCTATTTAGTAGGTGGTTGTTGTGAATCAGCTTGGGACTATTGGGATGCGAGTAGCCGCTTTACTCCCAATCCATCCAAACCAGAAGAGTTGACATGGGAGGGATATTTGACACCGAACTGGAATGATTCCCGTAATGAGCCTGATAAACTGAAGATATTAACAGCTCCCGATTGGTTCTCTGAGACTTATCATCCATATGTGCCCGATTATCCTTTGGTTGGCGAATATAATTTCCGTACAACAGGTAGTGAGGATTTTAAATGGATTATCTACGATGCAGGAACGTACCGTATAACGGTCAATACATTGACGGAAACCATGAAGGCTGTGAAGCTGAACAATAATGCTAAACAGAATGGAACTGATCAGTCGACGACAGCTATCGGCTGTGTAAAGGAGCCTTCGTTGGTCAAGGTGGCATGCAGCCGTGGTGCAGTGTATGTCAAGTCTGCTGTCGGAGAGGTGGCAGTATCTGTTTACACCATAGACGGTAAACGTATGGCTTCAGTTCCAGTTGTTATGGATGGTATTGTGGCAGAAGGTTTGTCTAAAGGCATTTATGTCGTTAAGTTAATTGGAAATACGGTATGTCTTTCACGCAAAGTCGTGATGGATGAATGAAATGAAAAAATATTAACGCTAATATAAATTTTAAATTAGATGATTATGGTACAAAAAATTACTCGTTCTTTAATGTGCTGCGTTTTGTTTGCCATGAGTGTTGTGGCTTCTTTTGCAGCAAACAAGTTGATGATTGTCGGTGACGCTGTTTGGGGTGGATGGACTGTTGAAAATAGTGTTGTCATGTTGCCTGATGGCAAAAATGTGTTTAAGGCGACTGTTTATCTGAAAAAGGTAGATGGTGAGACCGTTAAGGAGGGATTTAAGTTGCTGACTGCTGCTAATTATGGTTGCTTACAATATCGTGCAGGTGACAGCGACGTTGAACTTGAAGAAGGTGTGGCTGCTCAGCTGTACGATAGCCAGGAGAATGGTAACGACAAGAAATTTCAGGTAAAGGAGTCTGCAAACTATGATGTAGTTTGCGACCTCAATACCAAGACCATTACAGCCACCAAGTCTGCTTATCAAGAGCACCCTGTCAATCACAATGCTTTGTGGATGGTTGGTGATGCAACATCTGGTGGTTGGGATCTTGGCTCTTCACCCCAGATGACACAGGATTCGGAGAATCCAATGGTTTTTAAAGCTACGACCTATTTGAAGGTTGGTGAGATGAAAATAGCTCAGAATAATGATGGTGGCTATGAACATCAGACTTTCTATGTGAGAGATGCCACAGATGATACTAAGGTGGTTTTTGGCGGTGCCGATAATAAGTGGACAATCACCGAGGCAGCTACCTACGATGTGACGGTAAATCTTGCCGACATGACAATCGATATCAAAAAGCATTATGCCGATTTCGTAGTAGATCATCTGTTTGTGATAGGCGATGCTATCTGGAGCGGTTGGGGATTTGACAACAGTACCGTACTTCTTCCTGACGAAGATGGAATTTGCAAAGCTACTCTTTATCTTGAGGCAGATAAAGGATTTAAGTTGATGGCTGAGAGCGACTTCGAGGGTTATCAGCTCCGTGCAGGCAATGAAGATGTTGTCTTGGAGAATGGTACTGCTGCTCAGATGTTTTCTTCTGAGGCAAACCGCAACGATACGAAGTTCAAGGTAAGCGAGTCTGCCAACTATGACATTGTTTGTGATGTAAATAACAAAACTATTACCCTAACCAAGTCAGCTTATCAGGATGCCCATGCCAAACATGCAGAGTTGTGGATGATAGGCGATGCAACTCCTAATGGATGGGCGATAGACAAAGGTGTACTATTGACGCAGGATGCAGAGAATCCTATGGTTTATACCGCAACAGCCGATCTAAAAGAGGGTAAGTTCAAGTTTATTGTCAATAAGTATAGGGGATTTGAACAGACTGCTTATGTAAAGGATGCTGCAGACGACAGCAAGGTTGTATATGGTGGTGACGACAACAACAAGTGGAATATTACCGAGGCAGGTACTTACGATGTGAAGTTAGATCTTGCCAACATGACTATTACTGTTGCTAAGAAAGGTGCTACAGGCATTTCGTCGGTGAATGCAGATGTAACTTCTCCTGCTGAGTATTATACACTTGATGGCAAGCGTGTGAATGGTTTTTCTGGTAAGGGAATTTATATCAAGCGTCAAGCTGGTAAGTCTGTTAAGGTAGTTGTTACTAAATAACTCCATTTCTTCATATAGGTATAAGCCCCCATACGTGCTTATGGGGGCTTACATTTGCCTTTTTTCCTTCTTATAGCTCATATTCTCATTATACAATAATATTTCCTTCGATTTGTAAGGTATTGATTGTTAGTTTGTTGTAGAAATACTATTTGTCTTTTCGTTATATATACGTTAGTCTTCTTGTATCATGTTGGTAATGGCTGTAATTTTGCACCACAGTCTATGACATACAACAATGATAAGGATTAATAAATATGAACAAGTTTTTGAATGTTATGAGAGCCGTTGTCCTAACGATGGCATTGGGCTCTTTGCTTCAGGCGCAAGCTTCGGTAGCTGATGCAAAGGATTTTCAGATACCTGGGCCCAAGGCTGACGGTATTGCTGGTGCTGCCGTTCCTTATGTGCGGTATGATTCTCAGAAGGCATCTTTAGGTGGTGGTGCCACCTTGAAGACTTCGGCAATGATGGATCGTTTCAACATTGCGTCTCAGGCTTCCGAACATAGTTATGTGGAATTGCCTGGCAATGGTGCCAGTGCAGAGTGGACAGTACATGTCATTGAGGATGCCAATGTCGTAGGGCGTGGCGTTACCATGCGCTTTACCATGCCTGATACAGGTGATGGTATGGGACAGAAAGGTTCCCTCGATGTTTACGTCAATGGCAATAAGGTGAAGACCGTTGACCTAAACTCGTATTGGATGTGGCAGTATTTTGCCAGCGGCAATCCTTCTGATGCTCCCGATGGGGGTGTTGGCTGTTTCGCTTTTGATGAGGTTCACTTTCTGTTGGACGAGCCTCTTAAGGAAGGCGACAGGATCAAGATTCAGAGCAGTGGTGCCAATGGCTTGACTTATGGTGTTGACTTCTTGGAGATAGAAGATGTTGTCAATCCTATAGGACGTCCAAGTGGTGCGGTAAGTGTCACCGACTTTGGTGCCTGTCCTGATGACGGAAAGGATGACCTTGCTGCTTTTGTGGCAGCAGTGAAGGCAGCTGATGCTGGCAGTAAGGTGGTATATATTCCAAAAGGTACGTGGCATCTCAGTGGTATGTGGAACATCTACTGCAAGGATGTGAAGATTACGGGTGCCGGTATCTGGTACACCAATATACAGTTTACAAGTGATAAGGCTTTCGGTGGTGGCATTTCTGGTGGTAATGGCAGCAATGGTGGTGCCGATGGCTATTGCAAGAACTTAGAGTTCTGCAACATGTATATCAACTCTAATCTCCGCTCTCGCTATAACCAGCAGGCCGTATACAAGTGCTTCATGGATGTGTTCTGTGACGGCTCTGTGATTCACGATGTGTGGGAGGAACACTTCGAGACAGGTTTTTGGTTTGGCGACTATAATGGTGCTATGGACTATAGCGATGGCGTGAAGGTTATCAACTGCCGCATTCGTAACAACCTTGCTGATGGTGTCAACTTCTGTCAGGGTACAAGCAATGCAGCAGTCTATAACTGCTCCATCCGCAATAATGGCGATGATGGCTTGGCTTGTTGGAACAACAGTTATATGAACGCCAAGGATGAGGAGAACAATGTCTTCGCTTACAACACCATCGAGTTTATCTGGCGTGCAGGTGGCATTGCGCTCTATGGCGGTAGCGGTCATCATGTTTACAACAACTACATTCGCGATATGTTCATGGCAGCAGGTATTCACCTGAATACAACTTTTGATGGATATAAGTTCAGCAACAATAAGGGCATTACTTTCGAAAACAACATCCTTGTACGTTGCGGTACCAATGCCGACAGCTGGAATGAGGATTTGGCTGCCATCGATTTGAAGCAGGATGTGAAGAACATAACATTCCGCAATACGCAGATTTACGATTCTCCTTTCGATGCCGTGCGTACATTGACAGGACCAAGTAATGTCGTGTTCTATGATACTCAAATCTTAGGTACGGGTCTTACCGGTGAGGATATCACCTATTCTTGTGTGGGGCATACTTGTGGCGCCATGCGTATAGCTGATAAGAATGTGAAGTTTAACGGCTTGAAGATCGCCAACTATGGAAGTGACAAGAAAGGCAATAACTCAACTTATCCATTCTGGACAGACAATAATAAAGATCTGGCCCAGTCTTTAGGTGCGGAACTTTTAGGTAATAACGCTTCCTATGTCGTTCCTGAGGCTGGCAAGGTAATCCAGCCAGATCCTGTTGTCGACCCTTGGGAGAATGTAAAGGGCTATGATCTTGAATTAAAAGAACTTTCTTGGAGAAATCAGAACGATGAGTATAACCTCCAGGAAGGTGACCAGGTCGTTTTGTATGGTAAGATAAAGAACAATTCGGATGTAGATATTCCAGAGAAGGCTAATTTTACAGTTGCAGTCAATATTGATGGAGTCTCAAAAGGTTCTGTTACTATAAGCGACGGCTTGAAGGCTCATGAGTCTATTGATTTTAAACTTGCTTCTTCATGGAAAAGTGTGAAGGGCGGTCATGTTGCTGTTGCGACAGTGTGTCCAGATACAGATCTCAAAAATGAACTGATCGAAGACAACAACTCTCGTACCAAGCGTTTCAATGTGTCAGCTTCTGCAGACAACTCTAATAAGTTCACTCCTGTTATGGGAGGTTACGACCTGGTTGTCACCAAGGTGTTTGTCAGCAACAAGAAGGACGAGGATGCCATCAATACTGGCGACCACCTCGTGATGGGCGCAGTCATTGCCAATGCTGGTGACAAGGATATTCCTGCTGGTACGAAGATTGGTCTTCAGTTCCAGATGGACGGCAAGACATACGGAACAGGCTTTATCACTTGGTGTGATACTTTCAAGGATGGTTTGAAGTCGCATGCAACGGCTACATTGATTGCTAATGGTGGCGGTGGCTCTGTGACAACAGGTAGTGCAGATAATTACTTCATCGCTCCTGAGGGAAGTCATACCATTACTGCTTGGATTGACGATACCAACGACTGGAAAGAGGTTGATGAAAATAACAACAAGAAGGATATGACCCTTATGATCCCATTCGGCGGCGTTAAGTATCTTGCTGACACAGATTTGCCTGACGATGTTAGCGGTGAGAATCCTCCAGTACCAGTTGTGAAGTCTACAATCGTCAACGGTATCAAGTATGAAATCGTCAACGACTATGCCCAGGTTGCTGGTTGGGATGAGCTGACTTTTCCTGCCAATGGTATTGCTGTCATCGAGAAGAACGTGAAGATTGGTGACAACTACTATGATGTGAAGCGTATTGCCGGAGGTTACGACGACAAGCTGAGTGGCAGCAAGTGCGACGAGGCGGGTGCGTTCTATAGTTGTAGCCAAATCAAGGGCATCGTTCTGCCTGATGGCATCGAGGTTATCGGCGACCATGCTTTCAAAAATGCAAGCATTGAGTACTTCAATCTGCCTGGTTCGCTTTCCACCATCGGCGCTTGGGCGTTCGAGAATACTCAGTTGACTAATGTGACTTTGCCTTGGACAATCTCTAATGTTGGCGAAGGTGCATTCTATAACATTCCAACCCTTACAACCGTGGTATGGACAGCCAATGTGTGGAGCTTCCCTAATATGGTGTTCAACAGTCCTAACGTAAAAGATGTTTACTTCACCTTGCCCTACAGTATTTCTGAGAAGAGTGACTGGACATGGAACAACAATGCATTGCCACGTTTCCATACACGTCCTGCTGGCATCGAATCATGGAAGAGCGCAGGTTATGAGAATATTGACGATCAAGTCATCATCAAACCGGAGGCAAATCTTGTACCCTGTTCGTTCAATTTTGATGTCGATTTCACTGATGTGACAGGTATCTCAGCCTATAAGGGCGCATACGATGAAGGTAAGGGTGCTGTTGTCTTGACGAAGGTGAACAAGATTGGAGCACAGAATGGTTTCCTGGTTCGTGTCAATGACGTGTCTGTAGAAGGCTACTCCAAGGAGTATGCAGCCAGGATTCTCGATAATGGTGATGATTGTGATAGCTTTGAGGGTAACAGCATCTGGGCTTCCACAACTCCCACCTACATCACAGATGAGAATCAGTATTATTTTGCTAATGGTTGTTTCAACCGCTTGTCAGAGCCCAGGTTTGTGCCCGGTATGAGTGCTTGGCTCAACCTCTACGACAAGGCAGGAACTGCAAAAGATGCACTTGGCTTTGACTTCCTTGCACCTCCTTCGTCAACAGGTGTTCATTCTGTTCAGGTTGACAACAACGAGAGTGCTGCTTATTATACTCTCAGTGGTGTGAAGATTGCGAAACCTACAACTAAGGGTGTGTATATTTATAAAGGAAAGAAGGTGGTGTTCTAATGGGATTTTAACGGTGTTATAACCGTATTCTAATATTTTAATCTCCAATTGGAATTTCTTTAGCTTTAAGATGAACTTTGGTTTAAGTAAAATGAATATGAATAAAAGAAAAGTTTATGTTGTCCCAGAGGTGAGGATCGTAGAGGTTTGTCAGGAGAATCTGATGAACAATCCTGCGTCATGGAATCCCGGCAGCGGCTCTAACCTGTCGATTATCGAAGGTAATCCTGGCGAAGGAAGTGATCCTGATGAAGGAAGTGATCCCTATGCCAAATGGCATGGTTTTAATGCGTGGGAAGATGATATTTAGTATTGATAATGTATTAAAAAATTATAAGATGAAGATGAAACTCTTTTTCAGAATTTCGGTGCTTGCCTTGTGCATCTCGATGTCCTTGTCGTCTTTTGCCCAAGGTCAACAGGATAAAATTAGTGTAGAGGGGATAGATTGGTCTGCTAACAATCAGAGTTTAACGTCAATTGTCAGCACTTCGGCTAAGCCGAACATAACTTATTTGTATGCAACAAATCCCAAAAAGTTTGTGACAGTGGGTGGTCGCTATGGAGCACAGCCTATCCTGGCAGAAGTGGGTATGAACTTCTATGTAGAGAAGGTCACCGATGATGCCAACGGTCGTTATTACATCCACTCATGGGTGGATAATCCTACAACTTCTCATGAAAATGGAAGTGCCGACTATCTTGGTGTCAAGCCAACCATGGTTGATGATGAGCGCATCTTACCTGAGGGGAATGAACATCAAGACAAGAAGTCCATTTATTTGTTTGTGGATCGTGGAAAGCTTAATGCCGAGGATTATAAGGATGCGAGTGGTAATTTGATTAATTCTTCTCCCGATAGGGTACAATGGTATATTGAGCCTGTTAGTAACACCAAAAATGGTTATAAAATCTATTCTAAGTGGAAGGATAATCAGGGATATAGTGATGAGGTAGAGCGAAAGTATTACCTGAGTTATTATCAAGGTCCTATAGAAGAAGGCAAACCACAGAAGAAATTCCTGGTGGTTACTACGGAAGAAAGCAAGGCAGAGACGTTCTTTTTTATCCAGATAGATGACTACCGTAAGGTCATTAACAGCCAGACTAAAAAGTATATCAATGTATCCGGTCTTGTGCAGGATGCTCGTTTCGAACGAAACAACAAGGGTATTGATGTTAATGATGGTAAAGGTTGGTTGGGGGGCGATTATAATGCTGATTCAAAAAATGTTTGGCAGTTCTGTTACAACAGAGACCTAGATACCTTTGTTTACCCAAATTTGCAGCATAATGTGCAAGAACTGGCGTATCTGACGGCTTGGGTAGGACCTAAAGGCGATATAGAAGGTAAAAAAGGCAATTATTTGATTCAGAAAATTACAGGCTTGAAGCCGGGTCTTTATCGTGTCAATTGCCAGGGTTTTTATTTCAATCCTGATAATCAGAGCGACAAGAACAACACTTCTTTTGTCTTTGCTTCGCAAAACTACAAGGATATTAACAACAAGACAACTCTGAAGACCATTGAGTCAGCTGACTGGGATAATATGAAGAAGATGACCTTTAATGGTGGCTCAGTAACAGAGAATGGCTTGAATGGTTATGATGATATGGTTATCAAGTATTGTGTCAATGCAGGTAAAATATTCGCAGATAGCAATCCTTATGAAGACAAGGATGTGGACAGTCGTAAGTACGACAACAGTGTGGCAGTTCTCGTGAAAGCGGATGAAGGCTCAACGACTGGTACTCTCTACATCGGTGCTGGCAAGAAAGCCAACGTGGGAGGCTATGCCTATTTTGACAATTTCCAGCTTTTCTATATGGGAGACAAGCAGTGGTATCTCGATGCTACGAACAAAAGCACCTCTGAGTTTACCATAACCCCGAACGGCGATGGTTACTACACTCCAAGTGGCATCAACCGCAATCCTAATAATGATGACCATTATGAATACCCCGTTACTTACAACATACGCCGCTACTTCCACGTGAACGAGTGGGAAAGCCTTATTCTTCCTTGCACACTGACGGGCGACCAGGTAAAACAGACATTCGGAGGCGACCAGGAGGTGCAACTCAGTGTCTTTGACAAGGTGGAAGGAACCTGTGTCTATTTCAAGACTGTTGATCTTGATAATGAGGGTATCGTTGCTGGCACGCCTTATATCATCAAGGTGGGAAAGAAGGCCGATATCGAGACAAAGAATGATGAATACACATTCCCTTGGGGTAACAATACCACGGTAAAGGTAAAAGGACCTATCTATCAGGTAAAGGGTGTTGTTCCTCCTACGTTTACTGGTGATGACGTGACAACGGAAGAGGTAACCTCTGGCGGTTATAAGGTTCAGTTCCATGGCTTCTATTATGACCCAGGTACAGCTCCTACGAATGCATACGTGGTTAATAACGGTGATATGTATCATCTTAGTTCAGACTGGAACAGCTTTGTGGGTACAAGTTGGTATGTCACCATAACAGATAAACACGGCAATGCCAAGGCTCTCTCGTTCAGCTTTGATGGTGATTCTTCTACGACAGCCATAGAGAACGTGGCAGGACAAGAGGACGCTGCGGTTCAAACCGATGGATTTGTCTATAACCTGAGCGGGCAACGCGTGGGCACCCGGAATAATATGAGCAATCTTTCTTCTGGCATATACGTCGTGGCTGGTAAGAAGTTTGTTGTTAAGTAATGTATGAACGTCAAATCATGAATGTAATAGAGAAGAGCATTATTGGCAAGAAGTGCCAGGAAGCCTGTGAGGATGGACTGGTCGTGACCGATGATTTCATCGCCGTAATAGATGGCAGTACGAGCAAGACCACAAAGCATCTCAATCCGGAGATGAAGAATGGTCGTTATGCCATGATGCTCATCTCTGAATATATCAGACAAGAATTGAAGGCGGATGCCTTGGCGGATGATTTCTGCCAAGGCATCACGCATTATATATGCGATAAAGTGTATAAGCCTTTGGGCGTGGCTGAGCGATTGCTGCAGCATCCCGAGGAACGCCTTACGGCTTCTGCCGTTATTTACAGCAGGGCAAGGCAAGAGGTGTGGATGGTGGGCGATTGTCAGGCTCTCATCAGCGGAAAACTCTATGAGAATGGTAAACCCTACGAGCAAGAGATTGCAGAGAAGCGAGTTGACTTGATAAAGGAAGGAATGCTTCCTGCTGAGGCTCGCAGGCAAATAGAGCCTTTGCTCGTTGAGGCGATGCTTTCGGGACAAAACAAGACTTATACTGTTATTGATGGATTCCCCATCTATCGGGAGGGGGTAAAGGTAGTGTCTGTATCTTCTTCCGAGACTGTTTCTGCCTCTTCCGAGATTGTATTGGCGAGCGATGGCTATCCTTTTCTCAAGCCTACTTTGGCAGAGAGTGAGGAAGCCTTGGCTAATCAAATTGCCAACGATCCTCAAAATATCAGCTGTTTCATAGCTACCAAAGGCCTTGTAGAAGGCAACAAGAGTTTTGACGACAGAACCTATATCCGCTTCCTGCCATAGGCTGTTGGGGCGATAAGGCCAGATAAACGTATATAAATAACATGGGCTGCCAGGATTACTGGCAGCCCTATTACGTTAGTATGTTATGAAAAATTTGAGAGAAATGAAACTTCACAGTTTCAGAGTTGTTTTACTAAACATGATTTTATAGAGAAAGCATAGAAATTTATCATTTCAGTATGTTGGAAGCCGGATCGGCAGCCACTTGGTTGATATTGGATTGCTGCATGGAGTCGACCGATACCGAGTCGGCAATGGCAGCTACTGATACACCGTGAACCGATTGTCCGTTTCCTGTATTTCCTACGTATTCGGCATCTTTCTGGAAAGGTACTTGGGCGGCATTGCCCAAAGTAAGGAAGATAGCCACCATAGCCGCAGCCTTGAACAGAGGTTTCAGGCGTTCTGTCAGCGATATTACCTTTGCCTTTTCTGGCTTCTGGCTTTCCTCGCCTTCTATGATGTCCATCATCTTTTGGTCAAAGTCATCGCCCAGAGCCTCGTTCTTGCTTTCGCCAAGCTCGTAGGTAAAGAGAGCCTTATAGGACTCCAGCTCGGAAGGAATATCTTCCTGGCTGAAGAATGTGCGGAGGATTTCTTCCTCTTCGAGGGAGGTCTCGCAATTCCAGTAGCGCTCTAAAAGCTGTTTGATGTACTTATAGTCCATATTTGTCGAATTGTTGAAATCGTTGTTTTATTGTTTGACGAGCCCTGAAGATATTGATCTTTACCTGTTCTTCGGTGATGCCGAGAATCAGGGCAATGTCTTTATAGGCTTTTCCCTCAATATCGCGTAGCTGTATGCAGCTGCGTTGTTTTTCGGGAAGTTCGTCTATCATCCTCTTTACGATGTCCAGCTTGTCTTTCTGAATCATTCGTTCTGAAGGATTCGAGGTGGCGTCTGGCCTTTCTGTCTTCTCATCTTCGAGCGATCCGTTCTGATTCTCCATCTTCTTGATGCGGTCGAGCGAGAGATTTCTTGCGATAGTGAGGCTGTAGGCTTCGATGGAGTCTAACTGTTGCCATTTGTTGCGCGAGTTCCAGACTTTTATCAGTGTGTCTTGCACGATGTCTTCGGCTTCCTCTCTGTTGAGAGTAATGCGCAGAGCCAGTCTGAAGAGTTTGTCCTTCAGTGGCAAAACATCGTTTCGGAAACTGATTTCTTTCATTCCTCTGTTATTAATGACGACTATGTTATAAGAAAGTTACAACCAATCTTAAATGATTTCTATTTTTAACTCTTATTAAGAATTAAAGGCAAAAGAATTCTTCACTCTTCACTCTTCGTTCTTTACTTAATGACGGTTCCCTGTTTGCCGTCTATGGCTGTTGCCAGAGTGATAATCACCTCCTTCACGCCCGCGTCTACGGCAGCAAGGGCGTTCTCTATCTTTGGAATCATACCTCCGCCGATGGTTCCGTCAGCCTGGTATTTCTCGAAGTCGGATCGTGTGATGACAGGAATCACGCTGTTGTCGTCATCGGGATTGGAAAGCACGCCCTTCTTCTCGAAACTGTATATCAGCGTCACATCGTAGTAGGGAGCCAAAGCCTTGGCTGTTTCGCTGGCTATGGTGTCGGCATTAGTATTCAGAATATTGCCATTGCCGTCGTGAGTCAACGGAGCCATAACGGGTGTAATGCCTTCCTGGATAAGGGTTTGCAGCATCTTGCCATTGGCGCGTTCCACATCGCCTACATATCCGAAGTCTACTCCGTCCTTGACGGGGCGCTTGTGGCTGTGTATCACATCCATATCGGCTCCTGTCAGTCCGAGTGCGTTTACGCCCTTGGCTTGCAACTTGGCTACAAGGTTCTTGTTGACCAAGCCTCCATAGACCATGGTTACCACCTCCAGCATCTGTGCGTCGGTGATGCGTCTGCCATTCACCATTTTGCTCTCTATACCCAAGGCTGCTGCTACTTTAGTAGCGCGTCTGCCTCCGCCGTGTACCAGTACTTTCTTTCCTGGTATGGCGGCAAAATCTGTAAGGAGCTGTGCCAGTTGCTCGTTGTCCTCAACGACGGCGCCGCCCACCTTTACGATTGTTACTTTCTCCATATCTGTCTATATTTTGATAATGACAGTACAAAGTTACAACTATTTTTACTAAAAACCTATACTTATAGTCGGCTCTTTTGTTTCTTTAACTCTACAATGTGCCTTTATTTCTGCGAAAAATTGTAAATTTGCACGATTGCTAAAGCAAGTGAATAGTAATAGATTATAAATAACAGATATGAAAAAAGTATTTGTAAGCGGATGTTATGACCTTCTTCACAGCGGACATGTGGAGTTCTTCCGTCAGGCTTCGCAGTATGGTGAGCTGTATGTCGGCATAGGTTCCGATTCCACTATCTTGGAGTATAAGCATCATAAAACCTTCTATCCGGAGCAGGAACGCCTGTTCATGGTAAAGTCTATCCGATACGTGAAAGATGCATTCATCAATGCCGGTTCGGGCATCATGGACTTTGTGCCGACGGTGGAGTTCCTGCATCCCGATGTGTTTGTAGTGAATGAAGATGGAAGCAGCGACACCAAGCGAAAGTTCTGCGAGGAGCATGGTATCGAGTATGTAGTGCTGGAGCGTACTCCTGCCGAGGGATTGACAGCCCGTTCGAGTACTGATATCAAGAATGGAACCTGCGCCTTGCCAACTCGTCTTGATCTGGCTGGTACATGGATTGATCAGCCTTACGTGAGTTGTTATGCTCCAGGCTGGGCCATCACCATGTCGTTGATTCCCACCTTTGAGGTGCGCGAGCGCTGTGGACTTTCCACTTCCACCCGAAACATGATCAAGAAAATATGGCCAGTGAAGTTGCCCGATATGGATCCTGAAATCTTGTCGAAGTTGGTCTTCTGTTTCGAGAACGACCCTGAGCGCAATGATGGCATCGTAAGTGGAGCACAGGATGCCATCGGAATCTGTATTCCTGGTTTGTGCCGTCATTACTACAACAATCGTTTCTGGCCCGAGAAGTTTGAGCGTTGCGATGATGAGTCGATACTTTCCTGGCTGGAGGAACATCTCTGCATGATAGCGATGGAGCCCCGTCGACCTGGCTGTTCTGTGGTCGAGGGTAAGGACATCACCGAGGTGAAGGTAAAGGCTTTGGCTTCAGGCTGTCCGTTAAGGAATCCTATGTAGAATGAGCAACCGAT
>OCQK01000056.1_pt1 | contig 18206 bp, 19 predicted proteins | sample 1481281 | NCBI WGS metagenome assembly OCQK01 (sample SAMN03418281, study PRJEB22391) | human gut metagenome | biome: human-gut; feature: organic feature; material: feces | host: Homo sapiens | place: Italy | collected 2013-04 | reverse complement strand
CAAATCTAATTGCGCAGATTTCAAAGACGGACAACAAAAAAGAGACTTTGTATACGTTAGAGATTGTGTAGATGTCATTATTTGGATGCTGGAACATCAGGAAATTATAGGACTCTTCAATGTAGGAACAGGATGTGCAAGTAGCTTTTTGGGAGTCGTAGAATCAATTAAAAGAGCCTGTCATATAGAATGTAAAATCCATTATATAGATATGCCCGAGAAACTTAAAAAACATTACCAAAATTTCACAGAGGCTAATTTGACGAAGTTAAGATCGGTTGGTTATACAAAAGAGTTTACTTCGTTAGAAGCTGGCATATCTCAATATGTAAATGAATTTTTAAACAAAAAAAATAAAGGATATGAGCCGAATTATATTTAATGTCGCAGCAAAGTGTGATAGAGCAGGGCGAGCTCAAAATCAAGATAACTATTGGATATGTCCAGACTTATCTCTTTTGAATTCAGACTCGAGTCCCAAAATAGGGAACGATACAGACATAGAATTGTCTGAAAAAGGAACGCTTCTTGTTGTAGCAGATGGCATGGGAGGAATGAACGCTGGTGAAATCGCATCTATGCTTGTCGTTGAAAGTATAAAGAAACATTTTTCTAGTGTTCCTAACGAAATATTAAGCAACGAAGTTGACATTTTGGATTTTATCAAGGAGTCAATCATCGACGCAGATAATTCAATTAAGCAATATGCAAAAGAACACAAAGAAGCTGAAGGACTAGGTAGTACTATTGTTCTACTATGGCTATTAAATGGTAAAGCATATTGCGGATGGTGTGGTGATAGCAGAATATACAGATTCAATCCAAATAATGAGTTAGTTCGTCTATCTCATGACCACTCTTATGTACAATCTTTAGTTGATGAAGGCAAAATATCAGAAGAAGAAGCGTTCAATCATCCAGATGGCAATATTATAACGAAATCACTTGGAGATAATGGTGAAACTGCAACTCCAGAATTGCGAGTATATGATATTTACCAACGTGATGTATTTATTCTTTGCAGTGATGGGTTATGTGGATTACTCACAGATTCTGAGATAAACGAGACTGTTGAGAGTACCTGTACTTCTTCTAAAGATTCATTAGAAGCATTGTGGGAAAAAGGACAAGCTACAGGTTGGACAGATAATGTAACTATAGATATATTATGTGTGTCCGATGGAGGCAAACCTGCAAAAGGTAGACCTGATGGATATCCGAGAGTAGTAAAAAAACAGAGCAAAAATAGAGACAAAAAAGTTCCTATTGTAAATAGTAAGGATTCTCTCAGTTCGAAAAATCTAAAGTTTCCTTACATCTATATTATCGGCATTGTTTCTATATGTGTTTTATGGATAGTGTTGTACTTTTCTTTTGTAAAAACACAAACTGAAGGGAATTCTAATTTTGAATTTAATGTCGAAGTCCCTAACCAAGAAACAGATGAAAGTGACACCAATATCAATGATGACTCTTCAAGCTCACATAGCAGTTCTCAGGCTAACAACAATCACCAAAATGGAAGAAATAGAGATCATCGACGAAACCAAACAACAACTCATGGTGCAAGACAAACGAATACAGGAAGTTCAAATAACACAACTCAAAATCAAGGAACTCAAACACAAGACAATTCTCCTATAAATTCTGGGGTGATAAACCAACTTCCTCAAAACAATAATGGTCATAATACCAATATAGAACAGAGACCTTCAGTAGAATACACCCAGTTGTTTAATAATGTCCTAAACGATTACAATAAAGCAAAGAAAGCATGGGGTACTATAAAACAGCAAAAATACAAGACTCGTAGATTAGAAAATATGGTTCTTGATTTTACTGATAATATCAATAAGAATATAGCAGCCTTAGAAAGGGATAAAGCGAACTATAACGCACTTAAAGAAAAGAATAGAATAAAAGACTTCAAGAAACTTTATGACGAAATTAAACACGATTGGAGGAAGTATGATAATTATCAACCATCTATACATGGTGGTGGTAATGAAATGGGGAGTCAAGAGTATTTATAGCTAAAAAATAGTAAACAATTAAAATATAAAAATGTCAGAAAAAAAAGCAATACACAAATTCAAAGCTGGAGATGTCTTTGATGAAAGATATATATTAGAGAAACTAATGGGTTCAGGTGGTTTCGCTGATGTGTGGAAAGCTAAGGATAAAGATACAAATTCATCCATCGCATTAAAGATATATACTAATCTTGATGATGATGGAATTAATGATTTGGCCTCAGAGTATACTCGTATGCAGAACTTAAACCATACAAATATACTTAAAGCTGATTATTTTGCGAGATGGGGGAATATTCCATATCTTGTAATGAAAGTATGTGAAGGGGGAAGTCTTAGTAAAAAAGTTGGCTGCATTGATGATACAGAACTTATGCATGTCATCCAAGATATAGCTGAAGGATTAACTTATTTGCATCAAAATAAGATTGTACACCAAGACATTAAACCTGCCAATATTCTTGTTGATACACGGGGAGACAAACCCATATATGTTTTAAGTGATTTTGGAATTAGTAGTAAAACTAAAACTCGCCTAAGCCATAGTGTTAATATCAATAGTAAAAATCAAGGGACAAGTATGACGGAAGCATACGCTCCACCTGAAAAATTCAGTTCAAAACGAGAAGATCGTAAACCAGACAGAAAAGGGGATATTTTTTCTTTTGGAATTTCTTTATACGAATTAGCTTGTGGAAATCTTCCATTTGACGATTTATCAACAGGTCGTGAATTATTACATAGTGATGTCGAGGTTGATTTTTCTGAAATTAAAAACGAAAAATTAAAAAGGATCATTCAATTATGTATGCAACCTGATAAAGACAGCCGTCCTTCCGCCGCTGAACTTTTGAATATGGTAAAATCTGAGAACATGCCTGAAGACAAAAAAGTTACTGGGCATGGAAAACATACAGTACGGGTTAGGGATAATAAAAACAATACGACAAAACTATTTTGGTTTCTTTTGTCATTAGTTATTTTTGGAGGAGGATTGTATTGCCTAATAAATAAAAAATTTTTTAAAGAAGGTAACGATTCGGAAGAAAGTGAAAGTTATGTTCAAAAAGTCGATACATTTACCATCAATGGAATTCGTTTAGAAATGATTAGAATACCAGGTGGTTCCTTTAAGATGGGTAGTAACGATGGAGATGCAAATGAAAAACCAGTTCAAAACAGACAAGTAAGTAGTTTCTATCTCAGCAAATATGAAGTTACGCAAAAATTATGGTTTGTTATTATGAATACAAATCCTTCGACAGTTATAAATGATAATTATCCCGTAAATAATGTAAGTTGGGATGATTGTCAATTATTTATACAGAAACTCAACGCTTTGACAGGACGAAATTTTAGACTACCTACAGAAACAGAGTGGGAATATGCTTCGAAAGCTAAACTTAAACCAGAGGGAGGTATAGAAACTGTTGGGTATAAATATTCTGGTACTTCTACAGATTTATCAGATTACGCTTGGTACTCTGTAAATAGTGGTGGCAAAATACATGCAGTAGGAAGTAAAAAACCAAATGATTTCGGATTATATGATATGAGTGGTAATGTAATAGAATGGTGTCAAGATATTTATACAAACTATAGTACGGGTAGTCCGGAGATTGGCAAAGACGAGAGGGTTCTACGTGGTGGCTTTTATGGAAGTGATGCGTCATCTGTAAAGAGTACTAGTCGTGGAAGTTGCCCATATAATCAGGCTATGGAACCATTTGGTTTCAGATTGTGTTTGCAATAAAATGTACAGAATTATGGTAGCAACAGTATATACTCCTAATGGCATAGTTGTAGCAACAGCTAGCTATGATTCTTTTCATGAGCATTTAGACACAGAAGATGGAATACAAATTTCCCCAATTAATATAGAAGGTCTCACACATACTTATCTTTTTTACAATAAATATTCTTTAACATTTAATGGCCTTAATTCATATACAATAGAGTTTGAAATACTTGATAAATTTGAAGAATTATCAAAGCGTTGGGACAAGACACCACCTATTGTGGAATTTATGCCGTATTTAAAGAAACTATTAGTAGACAATCGTTTTCAAATAATCGGCATCGTTGCTGGATATGATCAAGATGTAAATGAAAGAACAACACCTTTTGTTTATCAGATATTAGGTGAAAATATAAGAAGAATCAATCTTGATGATGAAGGACATTTAAATTACAATTGCGTATATTTAGAAAGAGAACCTGTTGTTGGAAAATTATTGCAGCAAACAAAGATAAAAAATGGTGATATTTGGGAACATAGCTCTGATGTGAAATTAAGATGTGACTTATACTCGTTAAAAAAATCATTGGATATTTGTCGATTTATGATAAGAACAAATCATTACGTTGAAAATATTAATTCTATACCATACGACTATCCTTTAAAAGCAGATATTACAATCATTACAAAAGATAAAATTGAAACAAAACTAATGGAAATATAAATATGCCAAACATTTTATTAACACAGAAATGTATTAGATCATGTCCGTACTGCTTTGCAAGAAAGCATATGCATGACGCTCCTCCTGAAGATATTCTAAAGTGGGAAGATTTGATTTACATTGTAGATTTCTTTCAAGCAGGTGGTGATACAAACATATCTCTTCTTGGTGGAGAGCCTTTCTTACATCCAGATATAGTTGACTATATCTTATATATCATTCATAGAGGAATGCATGTTACTGTATTTACGAGTGGTATAGTTAGTGAAAAGATTCTTTCCGATGCAATTGATAAATTGAAGAGAATAGACCCTCGTTCTTTAGGGTTCGTTGTTAATCTTAATAACCCTCGTGAGACCTCGTTTTCTGAGAACGAATCAATAGGTCGGTTTTTCAATGCTTTTGCTAGATTCTGCACTTTAAGTATAAATGTATACAAATTGAATTTTGATTATTCGTATGCATTAAATACAATCAATAAATATGGGCTTCAACGTCATATTAGACTAGGATTAGCCCATCCTATTCCTGGTAAGAAGAATTTATGCATAAAACCAAACGAATTAAAGAAAATGGCAGGTGAACTGATAAGCTACCTACCAACATTCGAGGCTTTTGATATTCATGTCGGTTTTGATTGTGGTATGCCTATGTGCATATTTACAGATGAAGAGCTTGGAAAACTATTCAAACATACAATGGGAAATGTAAACTTTAGATGTGGGGCTGCCATAGATGTTGGACCAGATTTAAGTGTTTGGGCATGTTTTCCTCTATCTGGCTATAACAAGCATTCACTGTTAGAATTTCAAAATCATGAAGAACTCTGTCATTGCTTTGCTGACTTTCACAATTCTATAAGAATAGAAGTTGGCGGAATTTTTGAGAAGTGTGATAGCTGCCAACATCGTATCAAAGGACTATGTTCTGGCGGTTGTCTTTCGCATAGTTTGAACAAGTTTGTAAAAGAAGAACGAATTAGAAATGCACAAGTTTATCCCAACACATTGGAATAGGAACACTCATGTTCTTGTTACCAAATATACATGGCCTATTGAAGAATACCTAAAAGGTCATGCTATCCTCGTACATATTAATTGCCTAGAGGATATTCCTAACATATTAAAACACCTACATGAAACAACTATAGTACATGCTTTTGTATATACTGACAAGTATGCTTCGTTGGAAACAATAAATATAAATCCTGACTGGGGGCAGATACCTATAATTTTATATATTAATCGTTTAGGACAATTCAGAAATATACATGAAAAAATAGGTATGATAAGGAATATGAATGTCACCATAATCTTTACGGGAGCAGAAAAACAGGCTACAACAGACGCTCAAGTATTGGCTTCTTTGGGAATACATTCAGGAATTTGCTTGCCTACAGATGCACTTTTGGGAGATCATGTTTTAGATTTGATTACCTATAACTTCTATAACACTATGCCACATGCTGAAATTGAACCATTTTCCACACTATGTAGATATTATGATGGAGAAACTTACGTGAATCCAAAAATTGCAGAATTCGTTAATCCTTTAAGATATATTTATGTAGATAAAGAATTGCATTTAGCATTTAGTCAAGAAGAGCTTGACACGGGCATTTTCTTTGATCAAGGTATAGAAAAGCTATACGAAGTTTCTTCTCATGACGCTATAGAAAAAGAAACAGTTAAATGGCAAGAAATGTTCGTTGATGCCCATCCTTGCACGTTTTGTCCAGCGTATAGAATTTGTATGGGATATTTCCAAAAGCAAAGGGAAATAGGACGTTGCTGCAAGGTCATGACAGAACTATTGTCTGCAATAGAATTCGAAAAGAATAAACAACAAAACAACATAAAAAGATGCCAACTATAATATTTAAAGCAACAGAAGCTTGTAACTGCAACTGCGTTTATTGCGATGTTGTACATAAGAAAAAGCCAAGAACAATTCCAAAAGATTTGTTCAAGAAAGTATTCGAGCGCTTTAATGAATATTTGATAGAATTTCCTCATGAAGAAATTTGTGTAATTTGGCATGGAGGAGAGCCATGTATGGCAGGAATAGATTTGTATAGAACAGCTCTGCAACATTTAAAGGAAATTTGCCCAACAACACGTAACAGAATTAGATTTGCTATTCAATCTAACATAACTATGATTTCTCAAGACTTTATTGACGTTTTTAAAGAAATGGGAATATATACAGTAGGTACAAGTTATGAACCGATCCATGGTGTACGTGGAATTGGTAAGAAAAGAGACAGCAGATTGTATAATAAAAAATTTTTCGAAGGTGTTAATTTACTAGAGAAAAATGGAATGACTTGGGGATTTATTTATGTAGTGACCAAAGCTGTACTTGACAAACCGCTAGAAATTTTCTACCATCTTACAAATCTGAAATTAAAAGGTGGTTTTGATTTTCATCCAGTTCTTGTATATGAAGATGCTGCCCAAGAGTCCTTAGACACAGCTATTACTCAGGAAGAATTTGCTGACTTTTTAGGAGTTATTTTCAAGGAATGGTGGGAGCATCGAGACCGTTTTCAACATATAGACCCTTTTGATTCTCTCCTAAAATATTACACATCGAATTATAATTGTTTAGGGTGTGGCGATGCACCTACATGTGGGCTTCATTTGTATTTAGGACCTGATGGAGAGACCGCTCAATGTGGAAGAGCTGCGGATTGGGATATTCTTGGATATGGAAATATCAAAGACAAATCATTAAAAGAAATATTCTCTGACGAACAAAGGAAACTCGTAGATAGCAGAGTTGAAGTGTTGCAAACAACAGACTGTAAAGGTTGTGAATACTGGCGAATATGTCATGGAGGATGTCCTCTTGATGCATATAACAAGTATAAGGACTATTTACGAAAGTCCGATCAATGTCTATCGAAAAAATTGTTCTTGAAAAAATATTTCGAACCTATTACGGGACTAAAACTTTCCCAAATTTTATAATTATGGACAGAAAACATATAGAATATCTAACACCAGAGTTACTTTATTCTGAAGAACCTATTTGGGTCAATCCTGTTGGCGGCTTGGGGGACATTATTATGTTATCCACTGCACTTAAACGTTCGTTTGACAAGTACTCAAAAAAATTTTGTATTGCACGTAGAACACAATATACAGAATTTTTCACGAATCATCCTGCTATTCAAGAAATCGGTCATCCTGCTGTTGGAAGCTATGTTGTGTGTAACGATTATTGGATGCGAAGTGAGTTTAGAAATAGTTCTAACAAAGCTCTGTATATTACTTGCAAGATTTTCGGAATCGAAGACTGTTCAATCAAAGAACTATATATTCCTCCTTTTGATAGAAATGAGTCATCTGAAATCCTGTTACAAAATATTCCGTGGAAAGACAGAAATGTAGCCATAGTATTTTCTTCTGAAAGTCCGAGAAAAATGATGCATCCAATAAAGTGGCATATTATTGTAGATAAGTTACTTTCTCAAAATTGCTTTGTAATACAATTAGGTCGTGGAGGTGACGTTCCTATTAGAGGAGCATATTCTCTTTTGGGTACAACTACCCCATTACAGATTTTCGATATCATTAAACATGTCGATGCAGTCATTACACTTGATAATTACGTTATGCATGCAGCAGAAGTTGTTCATACACCAACAATAGCATTATTTGGACCGACAGAAGCCTCTCGGTATGGATATGAAGACCAAATAGACTTGCAAGCAGATATTAGTAAATGTGAGTTTGTTGACAGATGCCTTGGGCCTCATGTCTCAGAAAATTATTCAACTCCATGTCCGTTGTGTGAAAAACACTGTATGAATTCTCATGATGAAAATCAGATTGTCGATATAACCATGTCAATTATCAATAAAAAAAAGAATCGCAATGGAAAATAAAAAAATTAATCGCAGAGATGCATTGAAACGCATCGGAAAGATTGCCATGGCTGCTTCTGTTGCTAGTGTTGCGCCAGTTAACGTTCTTGCTATTGGGAAACGCGAGGATAATTCTATTGGCTACAATAGTTTTGGACATAAAAGTTATGGAAGCTATCGTAGCTATCGTAGCTATCACAGCTATGGCAGTTATGGTAGTTATCGTAGTTACTACAGCTACTATAGCTATTATAGTTACTATAGCTACTATAGCTACTACAGCTATTCAAGTTATAGTAGCTATTCAAGTTATAGCAGCTATTATAGTTACTACAACTACTATAACTACAACAATTATAGTAATTACATCAATTATTTCAACTACTTTAATTATTTCAATTATGTTGCTTATTAGTGTTTTACCTTTAATGATAGGTAGTTCTGAACTATTCGTTATTGCAGCCATTGTTCTACTTTTGTTTGGGGCAAAAAAAATCCCTGAACTAATGAAGAGCATGGGACAAGGTGTGCGATACTTCAAAAAAGGAATGAATGAAGATTTGCAAGAAAACAACCTTGATAGTAAGGGCGAAGAAAATGAGGTTCAATTACCAAAAGAAGATAAGTAAAGAACACGACAATGTTGAATTGCAAACATTCGGAGAGCATCTTGATGTATTAAGAAAGATGCTTTTCCGAATAAGTGCATTATCTATATTTATAGCATTTTTTGTTTTTTCTGCTAAGAACAAAATCTTTAATCTGTTATTAGCTCCATGTTCGTCTGATTTCGTAACCTTTAATGCAATAAATAAATTTTTTGAGTTGATAGGAAGCAGTATACGAATCTATGATAGCTCATTAGAATTAATTGCAACAGATTTACCAAGCCAGTTTCTTGCACATATATCAATATCTTTTTATGTCGGGATTCTATTTTCTTCTCCATATATATTATATGAATTGTTTAGATTTATATCTCCTGCACTATATGAAAACGAAAAAAGATATTCTTTTCGAATAATAGTTGCTATATACACTCTTTTTGTGTTAGGTCTTCTAACCTCATATTTTTTGTTATTCCCTATCTCATATCGTTTTTTGGCATCTTATAGCGTTTCTGAAAATGTAAAGACTATGATAACTTTAGATTCATATATCAGCACGTTCATTTCATTAACGCTTTTAATGGGTATCGTTTTTCAATTACCTATTTTGACGTTCTTTTTAAGTAAAATAGGTACAATAAACAGCACTATTATGAAAGAATACAGAAAACATGCATTTGTGTTAATTCTTGTAGTTGCTGCCATAATTACCCCTCCTGATGTAATGACTTTAATTTTAGTATCATTTCCATTATATATGCTATATGAATTAAGTATAATAGTGGCAAAATTTACAGAAAAATAACTTTTATATAAAATGGATACAAAAGTAATAATTGAAGTTGTATGTCCTCATTGTCATAGTAAGATAATGATGAAGAAATACAAAGAAATAACTTCAAAAATAATAAAATGTCCAGGAAATGGTTGTGGTAAAGAACTTAATATCCAGTTTGATACTACAAAAGATCCTCAAACTTACATAATCTTAGAAGAAGCAACTCAAAAAGAACAGAACAAAACCATCTACAAAAAGAGTGTCAATCAAGAAAATGACGAACAGAATACCAAGAAAACACGATACGGAAAAGATAAACGTAATACTCCACATAACTATTATAACGATTTGGATGAAAAAGATGAAGATTTTACAAACATTAAAAGAAGACATAATCGTTTAAGAGATAAAATATACTTAACTCATATTACGTGGTTTGGACTTCGTAATAAAAGATTTCAATTATATGAAGGGACAACAACAATTGGACGGTATGATGAAGATGACACTTCCGATATTATGATTCGTGGAGATGAAACTATGAGTAGGAAATCCGTTGCAATTAGTATTGAAGAAGTAGATGGTATTTTTGATTATAAATTAAAGGTTCTGCATGCAACTAATAAGGTAAAAGTAAATGATAAAAGAATCAAAGAAGGGGCAGAAACATTCTTGGATTTTGGAGACATAATAATGTTAGGTAATTCTAAATTTAAATTTGATAATCATTAAGTTATTATGGAAAAAGTAGAATATCTATATATTAATTCCAGAGATGAATTACTTCGGTTGGATATAAGTAAAATTGTTTTTTTTGAGGGTGAAGGTAATTACACATATATTATATCTGCAAATAAATTAAAAGGTGTTATTTGCATGAATTTAGCCCGCATACAAACTGTTTTAGACAAAAAATTAAAAGAACACTCAATAATATTTGCTCGCTTAGGCAAGCGTTATATCATTAATCTTAATTATGTATATTCAATAAACATAATTAAACAAAAGTTGATTTTGAGTGACGGATATATGTTTGCATACCAACTTGACGTGGCAAAAGAAGCTTTGAAGAAATTAAAAGAATTATATAAGCAAAATTAGTACAATGGAAATTATAATTGGACGTGATTCTAATTCCAATAAATTGGCTTTGTTGGTTGATGGAAAAAGAGGTGTTGATTCTTCTGTTATTTTACCTCTTTGCGTAAGCCGTCTGAAACCTGAAGAAAATTTGGGACATTGTTGTATTTCTATTAGAAAAGATAATATCCGAATAATAAATATGAATCCCCAAAATGTTACTTATGTTGATGGTGAGGAAATAGTCGATTCTGTCAAAATAGACATTCATAGTATTATTGAATTGGGAGTAGATCAATATCGAATAAACATAAAGAAACTATTGAAAAAAATAGGCTATATACCTCCAGTATCTATAAAACATTTAAAAAGGATTTGGGAGAAATATGATAGAGCTATTTTGAAACTTCAAGTTGAACAGCAAAAAGCAGCTAATCAACAAAAGTTACAAGGATTAATTTCTCAAGCATCTGTTTTATGTGTCATAATACCATCGGTAATTCCATCAATTCCTATACCAGGAATTGTAAGGGTTATTTTAGTAATTGGTGCTATGGCTTTAGGTATATATTTCTATATAAAGGGAACTAAAACGGAAGAGTCGTTTGTTGTAAAAAAGAGAGAAATCGATGAACGATTTAAAGATGATTATGTTTGCCCTAAATGTGGCTATTTCTTTGGTTTTACACCTTATGAAAATCTAACATATAAGAAAAATTGTCCAAATCCAGACTGTAACACTCCTTTAATAACATAGTTTGTGTAAAAATACAGGGTGTTTGTGTAAGATGTTCCTTTTTATTTGGTCTTTTTTTTATCTCAATATATCTTTGCAAACAAATAATGTTTAATATAAAAACAAGAATTTATGGAACAGAATAAAATGAATAAAAGTGAAGCAAAATGGAAAGAAGTTATGATAGGTGGAGTTTCTGGTATTGCACTAGGAACAGCTGGAACTTTGCTCGCAAGTTCTATACCAATAGATGCTGCTGCTGAGAACTCAGATTCTCAAGATACACCAAATACAGAAAATGAGGCAACAAATACAACTGCCCAGATGGCAACTTGTGTTAATGATTCAATGTCTTTTTCTGCCGCTTTTTCTGCTGCTAGGTCTGAAGTCGGTCCTGGTGGTGTTTTCGAATGGCATGGAAATTTGTATGGTACATATACCTCTGAGGAATGGAATAATATGAACCAAGATGCTAGAAATGAATATGCAGAATCAATTCATTGGGAAGGTCCTTCACATGAATATGTGGCATCAACGAGAAATAATCATTCTTTTCATTCTACGAATGACGAAAATACTGATCAAACAGTGAATACAACTATAAGTAATTCATCTCATCATTCTCAAACACCAGGAAAAGAAGATGATTCTCCAGACATAGAGATTATTGGTGTTGAGCATGCAAATATCGACGGAGAGCACAACTCTATTATTGGTTCTGCGAATATCAACGGACAGGCTGTTTATTTCATTGATGTTGATGGAGAGGACAATGAATTCGAGTTGATGGTTGCTGATACAAATGGAAATCAGCAAGTAGATGATGGAGAAGTTACTGATATTTCAGACCAACATATGTCTGTTTCTCATTTTGAGGAAATGGCGCAAGTTAACCATGCTAACAATGTTGAAGGTAACGATGAGCCTGTTCAATATTATGCGAATAATGATGATTTGCCAGATTATGTAAATGATGCTGATCCTGGAACTTTAGCTTAATCTTAATCTGAGGGTATATAATTATATACCCTCATAATATTATAAAAATGAACAACAGAAAGTCTAAAATTATATCAGTAGCTGTTGGACTGTTTTTGTTTTTTACTAATGCTTTTGCTACGAATAAGATTCATTTGGTATCTGTTGGTATTGCAGATTATCCAGGAGTTGCTAATGATTTGACATTACCAGCAAAAGATGCAGCCACTGTCAAATGGCTGTATGAGAAAAACTCAAATGCAGTAACTATAATTCTTACAAATAATGCAGCCACAAAAGAAGCCATTCTATCTGCTATACGTACTACCTTTCAGTATTCTTCTACAGATGATATTGTTGTGTTCTTTTTTAGCGGACACGGTTATAAAGGTGGTTTTGTTGCTTATGATGGATATTTAAGTTATGAAGAAGTAAGGCAAGCTATGAGTGTGACTCACTGTAAAAACAAAATGATTTTTGCTGACGCATGTTTTTCTGGTAAAATGAGGCAAGGTTCATCTGAAGTAAAACAAGAACATGAGAAATCAAATGTAATGCTCTTTCTATCATCGCGAGATAATGAGACTTCCATTGAGCGACGAGATATGAAGAACGGTTTTTTCACTTCATGTTTAATAGATGCTTTACGTGGAAAATCAGACTCAAACCGCGACCGTACAATCACAGCAAAAGAGCTGTTCAAATTTGTAAGCGATAATGTGAGAGCATTGTCAAACAATAAACAGCACCCAGTTATGTGGGGACATTTCTCTGATAATATGCCAGTAATTGTTTGGTAAAATAGAAATATACAAAAATATACAGACGTATGAGACTTTATTTTATATTTGCTTGGTTAGTACTTTCTGGGGCAAGTTTTGCACAATCTTTCTCAGATAAGTCGAAGTTACAAATTGGCGACTTTGTATACTTCGATGGGACTTTCTCGCATAGACGGATTAATAGCAAAAAGTGTATAGGTGTTTTAATAAGTAAACAAATGACGACAGAGGACAAAAAACATGGATGGAGTACTGGTGTCGTTATTTCTCTTGAGGATTTAGGTGAAGGTGCTTTATACAAGTGGGGACCAAAGAATGCTAGTATTGGCGATTATAGGTATGAGGCGTTAGATACTCTGTCTACTGCCTATGAAGTTTTTAATGCTTTAAAAAATATGGACAAGGTGAATTTTCCTAATAGTGGATGGAATTTGCCAACATCAAAACAATGGGACGATATGCTTGATAATATAGGTCATAGACAGATTCATAGAACCAATAATGAAAGAAAGTGGCCTGATTACACAGCGGAGGAAATATCTGAAGACTTAAATAACAAAATTGGCGGTTTTATATTAAATGATAGGCATGGCTATTGGTTATCAGAATCCTCTTATCATAGTACTGCCCATATTGGTGATGGGCATTCAAGCAATAATGGTGGATATCATGATAGCTATAATGGAAGAGGACGTTGGACAGTCGATGGATTACCAGGATTTGTAGGCGACAGACAACAATATCGAAGGGGCAGAGCTGTTTTTATGTTCTAACATTTGTATTTAATGGATTCATTGCTTACTATTATTTATATTTATGACATTATACAGATATTTTTTTCATATTTTGCTTTTTCTGTTTTTATACTGCAATAATGTTATGTCACAAAGTCTTCTTGTTGTAGCCCAACAAGACACTGGTATGTATAATCAAACGTGGTTTTATGGCGGAAGCGGCAATTCTTTACAGGAGGAAAAAATCAAGGAATATTGGAATGAAGATTTTTATATCAATTCTGTGGCATATACTTCTAAAGGATGGTTTGTATCTATGGCAAAAGGACTAAAATGGACGAATCAATCATATTCTTACAAAACCTCATGGCCTGATGAATGGATTCACGAAAAACGGAAAGATGGATATATGATAACTTCATTGTCATCAAGTAACTCTAACTGGATGGTAGTTATGTCAAAGAATACGGACTATAAAACACAGGAAATATGTTCTGCTCCATGGTCTACTATGAAAAGCTGGATAAAGAAATGGTGGGACAACGATTACTATATAACCAGTCTAACATGTCGGAATGGAATGTGGACGGTTGTAATGAGTAAGACATCACTTTATACAGATCAGTCTTATATGTCATCCTCTACAACAAGTGGAATAAAAGAAAAAATAAAAAAGAAATGGGAAGAGGGGTATCGTATCATTGCATTTGAATTTGGAGGCGGTGAATATTTATGTGTAATGTGCAAATTGGCAGGAAACAAAACTCCAATGCAAAGTTACCAAATTGAGCCATCGGATGTTAGTGGATTTATTAAAGAAAAATGGGCCGAATCTTATAATGTCATCTATACAGGAGGATAGTAACATGGATTTGGCAAAACATGTATTCTTTGTTGAGAAAATTTAAATATAATGAAATTAAAGCATATTTTAATTAAGTGTTTCCTGTCGATAGCTATTATAACATTTCATGCAAATTGTTTGGCACAATCAAATAAATTGAAACAATCCCAGCTTATAAATGCTGTTAAAAATAAAATGAGTGTCAATTCTATGAAAATGCTCTCTAAAAAAGATATTGATGCTACGGATAAATTTGTATATTCTGTATCTAATGGTTCAATATTAGAAGATACACCATATAAGATTACCGTGTCAGAAGGCTTCGTGTCTATATCAATAAAAACGAATACCAGTAATATAGATGAGACCTTTGCAATAACAGATAGTCAATATTCTTCATTTAAAAAGGATTTATATAAGGCTGACATCAGAATAGAAAGAAACAAATCTGTTATTGGAATATGTGGTGCACCATGTATTGAACTTAGTTTATTCAAACATCTCAATAATTATTTTAAATATGACACATTGGATTCTGATAATAATCTCACATATACATCCTCTTTGGAGGACATCTTTTGGAAACTTATACCAGCATCGTTAGATGAATTGTTAAGTTCAATAAATGATATTAATGAATTTGATGTTGAATAAATTGCTATTAATTAAATAGATGAGTATGAAACATAAAATATTATCAATAGGACTTATACTTGTATTTGGTGGTATAATGTCCATCAAGTGCTTTGCACAAAACAAATTGACGAGAAACCAGATATTGGATGCAGTAAGAACTCACCAACAAGATATAGATTCTGTAAGTATATCAATAGGAGATTCTGTGATATGCGATTCTACCACTACAAAAATTACACTTGATGTAATGAATGATTCTTTGGCTCATAATTATTCCTATAGGCTTATCTTTTCTAAAAAAGATATTGAAGTAGATGTTTATAATGATGACAACTATTTGTATCGCAGTGTCTTTGAATATACAGATTTCACCTATGAAAATCTGAAAGCAAAAATAAACAAATATAATATAAGAAAAATAGATTCTTATAATGATGTTTGTGGAGGAAAAGAAAACTATATTTTTCGTTTATATAGAGGAAATAAAACTTATATGTCAATAGAGAACTATAATGGAAGGACGAATGCTACTGCAGAATTTCATGATTTAATAGAAGAGATAAAGAAATTAATACCTGACATATCCTCAGTTTTCTTAACCTGTGAAGAATATGAAGTCACCAACGATTCGGTTGTATCTGATACCGTTGATGTAAATTTAATTTTAAGTGACGAGTCGATAAGGTTTAAAAACAAAGGTGGAGAGTTTAAGAAAGTAAAAGTCATATGTAACATTGAAGACTGGGAAATACTATCTTATCCAAATTGGATAACAATATCTCGAAATGACAATGAATTTGTTATAGAATCCACTAAAAATAACACAAAAAAACATAGAACAGGTATTTTAAAGGTTGGATGCTTGGGAGAAACAAAAGAAATATCAATATTACAGAATTAGAAGTATTCTTTTTCCTTTATATGGTTTAGTACAATAATTTGATGAAGAAAATAGTAACCTTTTTATTCGCTTTTGCAATGTCTCTGCCGTTATGGTGCGGAGAAACTGGATTATTTACCTATGAAGGTGGTTTCTTTATAAAAGATGGAAATATTTGGAAAGAATATCGCCCCAAAGATAAACCTGGAATATGGAATACATATAGTCAATATGGAGAAGAAGCCAACTATTATAATATCAGAAATAATACCATAACACTCGCTATACCAAAGACTTCGAATAACAATTTCTACAAAAGAGAAAATGGAGAATGGAGAATAATATATACGACACGAGTCATATACAGTTATTTCAAGGATTCCTCTGTTGGATTATTTTGTTTTGAAACGGGCTATTATGTTAGGGATAAAAAGAAATGGCGTTTATATCTTCCCGACAAAAAAGAAGGTTTATGGACTGATTTTGACCAATATGACGAAGATGATAAATTCTTCTATCTAAAAAATGACTCTGCTAAAGTCTGTGTACCTAAACGTGCAGACCTCAATTGTTTTCTTTGGAATAAAAATAACGAGAAATGGGAAGCCAATTATTCCATCACAGAGATATATGACAAGATATAGGAAACCGCAATAGGTGCTACAATAGTATATTTGTCAGCAATAAAACCATCAAGCCCAATAGAAGATAATCATAAGCGCAAATGATTCAATGACATTGAATAAAAGAACAATATACATATCAACAATGTACCTTACGATATAAATTGCATAACGAATATAAGTAACTATTCAAAAATAATTTTTTTAATTATTGTTGTCCGCTAAAATGTGTACATTTGTTCATAGTTACTTGAATTGAAATTTACAAGAAACAAAGGTAACAAAAGGGCTGAATTCCAAGCGAGGAATCCAGTCCTAATTCTTTATGTTCAAAAAAGTTTTAGTGGACAGCAATAATATCAATTAACTTGCCGAGCGAGTTCGTGAGTCAGATTTAGGCTTACGTGCTTTTGACCTTGTTCTCAAAGATTTTATTGCACTACTGTCCCGTTAAAGTGGACTAATCGTTCTTTGAATTAATTGAAATACAGTCTATTAGGTGGTGTTTTGGAATGAAACGGACTTGATTTCGTAACTTTGCAGTCAAATTCAAATGACTGTTATGTTCCAAGACAAATACGTTTTTGCCCAACTCACCGCTTTTTTGAACAGAACTCAGTTTAACAACTATGTCCGCAAGTATGATGGAAACCGTTATGTGAAGCATTTCTCTTATGGATAAGACACCACTCATAGATCTCTTCGAAAAGACTGATTTCAATAATGTCAAAGAACTCGATTGTCCCCTCTTTCCGGGGCTATTTGATTAATATTTAACTTGTCCCGATTTTAACGGGACACTAATGATTTTATTGATAAGCAGAAGGAATATGACAAACGCTTGTCAAAATTGGATGCTATATTGTCAGATGTGGAAGATCTTAAGAAGAACTTGTTTTCTGAGGTTAGTGAATTCTTCGACATGACAAAGCCCTGGGCAACTTTTCGTTGCTCAGGTACTTAAAAAGTTTAATTTATAATAGTGTTGCGGAATTAAGGATTAGTAATTGTTGACAGATTATTGTATGACACCGATGAAATACGATATACTACGGCAAAGAACTATGATTATGAGGGTAATTTAACAGGTGAAACGGCAGAAGCAGAACCAACACCTTATCAAAAGACTGCAAATTGCAAAAAATATGAAGCAGAACTTGG
>OCQK01000054.1_pt1 | contig 19352 bp, 22 predicted proteins | sample 1481281 | NCBI WGS metagenome assembly OCQK01 (sample SAMN03418281, study PRJEB22391) | human gut metagenome | biome: human-gut; feature: organic feature; material: feces | host: Homo sapiens | place: Italy | collected 2013-04 | reverse complement strand
TATGTGGGCGGTCTCGACTACGGCTGTCTATCGTGGTGAACACTCTCAGACCGTCGGCATAGACGTTATAGGGGGTGCCGTCCTTCTTGAAGTTCTTGTTGCACCAGCCATAGAGGGGATCTGTGTCCCAGGCTATCGAGTCGATGACAAACTGCACTCTGTTCCACGAAGGATAGTCGGAGCGCACGGGGCGCTTGGCGGTCATATACTGACGGAGGAACTCGCGCAGATAGGTGGCTGTACCGTCCTTATGGTCGGTACGGTGGAAGTCGAGGGTAAGGGGTTCGGCAGAATACTTGGCGTACTCCGAGCGGTCCATATAGCCTGCCTTCACCATCTGCTGCAACACCACGTTTCTTCGTTCCCGGCAGCGGTCGGGATAGCGTACGGGGTTGAAGAGCGAGGGGTTCTTACAGAGTCCGATGAGGGTGGCTGCCTCGCACACCGTCAGGTCTTTGGGCTCTTTGTTAAAGTAAGTGTTGGCAGCGGTCTTGATGCCCACCGCATTGTGCAGGAAGTCGAAGTAGTTGAGATAGAGGGCGATGATCTCCTGCTTGGTGTAATAGCGCTCCAGCTTGACGGCTATCACCCACTCTATGGGTTTTTGGAAGAAGCGCTGCACGGTGCTGCTGGCAGTCTCGCTATACAACTGCTTCGCCAACTGCTGGGTGATGGTGGAGCCTCCTCCGGCATTGGTTTGTCCCATGAGTCCTCGCTTCACGATGGCTCGGCCCAGGGCACGGAAGTCGATGCCTGAGTGCTCATAGAAGCGCTCGTCCTCTGTGGCAACGAGTGCCTCTACGAGGTGGGGCGACATTTTGTCGTAAGGGATCACGATTCTGTTCTCCTTGTTCAGGTTCCAGGTTCCCAACACCTTGCCGTCAGATGAATACACCTGTGTGGCAAAGCGGTTGATGGGGTTCTGCAGGTCCTCTATCTCGGGCATATAGCCTATCAAACCATTCCAAACGGCTACAAAGCCCAGGATACAGAACAGGATGCCTGCACCCAACAAAGCCCATAATATGTGGATGAATCGTTTTCTCATTTATTTCTTTATCAGTTTATCTTGCAAAGATACACAAAAAATATCGTAACACAAAAGAAATTAAGAGAAATCCGCATTTTCAAGAAAGTTTTTTTTGCCCTCTGCCAATACTGCCGTTATGCCGGGCAAAAAACAAAAATAGGGGATTTGAAGCACTTTTTCTAATCCATTTTTCTCGCATCCCCCTTATTATTAATACTTTATACCATTTTCTCGCGTTGAGTATATATAAATGTTGAAATAAATCGGCACGGCAGCAGTTTTGGTAGTAATAACTGTTCAAAAAGGGTAGTAATTTCTGTTTTCATCCACTTTTTTAGTTGTGGATTTGGTCGGGTTTAGCGAAGTGCATCCACAGGGGATGCGCCCTTTTTGGGAGTGCCCAAATCCCCTGTTTTTAGCCCCGCATCCCCCGTTTTGGGGTAGCAAATCCCCTCATTTCTCCACTTTTTTCGTTTTCTGTTACATCGCTTTTGTGTTTTTCTTCATGTTTATTCATGAATTATGCGCATTTTCCCGATTTTTTGTCAAATTTTCTTTTCGCACCAAACACAAAATGGCAGTTTTTCAGGGTGTGTGGCGCTTATTTGCGACTGTTAAGTTCAGCATAATAGTTACCATTTCCCGGTAAGTCACTGAGACGGCTCAATGACTTACCGGGAAATCTCTGTTAGTCATAGGCTGGTCTGAATAACCTATCGGGCGAGACCACAGAGTGACACCGTGAACGTCTATTATAATATATATATATTCTTTTATATGTTTTAATGGCATTACCCATACTGCTGTTTTCTTTCTTTATTTATTTTCTTTCGCGTATGCGTATAAAGCAAGAAACGAGGGTTCACCCTTCACATCTGCGCCGGAAGCCCGATAAACAGAGGGGATTCAGGGCGTGAACCCTCCCTTCACAGGTATTCACCAAAACGTCACAAATGGCGTAAAACGGTGAACCCTTTGTGACAGAAAAGCCCAAAATGTGAACGCTTTTTTATGCAAAAAACGTATCTACCATCAGCTCATATATACCTTTCCGACACAAGCATATAGTGTTTTCATTTGTAAAATGATGTAATCCTAAGCAATAAACTTTAGCAATCTTCGTTCTATTATTAAACCCCAAAATAAGAACATATGTATGTATCATCAAGACAAGGATATAAACCTCCTTGCTGGATGAGTTTTATAAATTAAAATACACTATCTTCATGAATAAATTACTAAAAATATTTTGTTTTTGTGGGTTGTTTTGCCTATGTGATTGTTGTAAAAATAGCATACATCCTAACCTTATAAACAAAAAAGTTTGTAAGCAAATATTAGTAAATAATTATTTTGATGATAATGAATACATTATTAATGATGATATTTCAATCCAAGAACTGTATGAACTCTTACAGAATGCAACTCTCTGTGACATAATCAAATTGCCTCCAAGATTAGTATTAACTATAAAAGGTAGAAATTATCATCAAACTTTTTTTATATGTGATAATTATATAAAAGATAACAAAAGAAAAATATATAGATGTAAAAAAAATATAGAAAAGGAGTTAAAGAAAATCATCAAAAAAACAGGTCAAAAACCAATTGAGTGCCGTAAAAAAAGTAACAAATAAAGGTAATACATATGGGAAATTTAAAAAAAAGAACTCTTTTTTATACTAAAGATTGTTTATTTATAGGTGTATCAATTTTCGTTATAGATATTGTCACTTTTGTTATTTTAATTTTTTTGTCTATGAGTGATAGTGAATCACCCATACTTGCTGATTATGTACACATTTTTTTAAAAGAAGTTTTATCTTTACCATTATCATTGATTAACAATGATTACCCTTTCTTTTTAGATGACCACCAAGTTCCAAAATTAATACTGTTCACAATCCCTGCAAACATTCTAATACAATCAGTTTTTTTCTGCTTTATAAAGGAATGCATAACTAAAATCTTAGTTACATTTTCAAATAAAAAGAATATTGAATAATAAAAAACAATGGCTCAGGGGAGGTTGTCTATCCACGGAAAATCTCTCCTGAGCCAAAACAATTCACTACTGCCTACGAAAAATTTTCAACACTTATAGAAGTATTGTAATAGAATCAACACCTGCATCATCTTGTCCTGTACCGCGTAATATATGAGATGTAACAAATGCAATAACCTATATTGCCATTTCCTTTTTCATAGCCATCATAAAAATAAAAAGTGCCCGCAATGTCAAACGAGTGGTATCACGGACACGAATGAATAGTTGAGAGTTTAATGAAAGTTAGTATGCTGAAACATTGTTGATGCACGGACAAGCCCTTGCGCTATCGAAGACGATGCGAATGCCGTTGGTCTTAATTTTGTCGAAGCGAAGGATGCGCTTTCTTTTGGGTCACTCTCGCATACCGCTGCGTCATCTTCACATCCTTATGACCAAGCATCTTGCAGATGGTCTACATCGGCACACCTGCCTCCAGCGTAATGAGGCTGGCGAACGAGTGTCGTCCCGAATGGTAGAAATAGGTAAGTCCGTACTTTTTTCCACAAGCACATCGAAAGCCTATTGGATGGAAAGCAACAACTGCTCGATGTCCTTATTGGTCTCCACGGCTTCCTTGCTCTTGTTCTCCTTTGGCTTCTTTAGTGCTTTATGTTAATCGAAGTACAATCATCGCAATAATACTATTAATTTTACGTTCTTTTCAAAGAAAGGGTTTGTGCAATAGTGGCTTATAGGCTAAAAGCACTACCTTTGCATATAATAATAAAAAATAACGCAATGAAATGATCAAAATATTTAAAGACAATGAAAAGAATTATCGATAGTACATTAGTAATACTTTCTTTGATGTTGATCTTCGGTTGCAAGGAAAGTAAGGTGGGGCAGGGAAACCCTACCAAAGACAGCATGTCTATTGACACCGATAGTGTGATTTCGGGCAAGGTCTTTACCAAGCAAGATATTGCATCGGAAGATACGCTTAACGCTGTTATAAGAACACAATCTCCCAAGTCCAAGGATTTCGATTTTGAAGTATTTATTATGCGAGGGGAGAAAACTGTACAAATTATACCTTTCTCTTATCCAAAGGACGATACTTTTGACCCAAATGGTGGCCGGAAGGATAGCTGTCTGATGGCTGATGTGACGTTTGATGGCAATAAAGATCTGTTGGTATATTTGGGACAATTCGGAAATCAAGGTGTGGAATATTGGGATGCTTATGTCTGGAATGAAGTCAAGCAGAAGTTCTTGTTTGTTCCATCATTCCATGATATTCCCAATCCTACGCTTAACGAAAAAGAAAAGATTATAGAATCTTTCAGCCGTGGTTCTGCCGTTGATTATGAGTTTGGAAAATGGAAGTTCGAGAAAGGAGTGTTTGTACAAAAAGAACTTCTGTCACACCCTCCGAGAGAGAGTGAATAGTGTTATTCTCCGTTCATCACCACTTCATGGCCTCCTTGGGAAGCAACAACTTCGTGCTTTCTCTAAAGGTATGGATTCAAAAAACAGACGCAACAAGTGAAACGAAAGTAGGAAGAAAACTGCTTCGTTTTCCTCCTACTCGATTAAAATACATAGAAAGCTCTAAAAATAATACAAAAGATAATAAATAATGGATACGATACCTCTATGGTGCATAATATTTATTAATTGCATAACGCTCTTGAGTAGTGTATGGATACTTATATATTTATACAGAAATAGGAGTAAAAAAAGTTTTTCCACATATATATATGGAATAGCTTCATTGATAGGACTGTTCTTAGGTGTGATAAGTTTTTTTTATTACATCTGTCATGCATTTTGTGCAATATTATTTGGTATAGAAATATTTATTGATACATATATGGAACAGAAAAAGAATCCTGTTAATAGGACTTATTTCAAAATAACAATTCCTCATCCTTCAGTTCTTAAGGGATACTATGGCGGTATTGGTTTTATGTTCTATGGGATAATGGTGATATTATATTACATGATATAATGCATGTTTTAAAGTAAACAGTTGAGCAGAAGGGGATACAGAAATTACAGGTATCTTCCTTCTGCTCTATAAATAAAAGACTCGTTTATCACATAAATACGATTCAAAAATCTGATGCAAAAAAGAATTAAGCGACTATTTACATTTGTGATCACCTTTATTCTTTTATATATCTTTCTTTATAATAGTTATATCTGTAATTGATATAGAAGAAGCTAATAATCCCAAAGGGGCAGTTAGAAAAGGTGATTTAAAGGAATATTATTGGCTAAAGAAAATATCTGTTTCCAAAAACTCGATGAGAATATGTATATACAATGATTATAATGGAGATTTGGCATTAGATGCTGATTTTCCAACAGTAAATTTCAACGATACAACATTAAACGATATTCGTATTTTTGAACCATGCTATTTAGTCTTGTATAATGGCCATACTGTTGAACCCTCAAAAATTTATGGCGGATATCTGAAATAATCCCATACATTCCGCTCGATTTAAGAAAAAATAATATAACTTTGAACCAAATTTCCCATCTAAATGAAGATATCATCCATATTAAAACAGAAGCGGACATGGAGCATCATGCTTTTCTATGTTCTGGCGGTATTAATAAGAGTCGTCTCAACCCGCTTTGAGACCATAGACCCATCCCACGTCAAATTGTGGGATTTCGTAGGTGGCTTAAGTCCACTCATAGGCGCGATCGTCGTTATCTTGGCGCTTCGAAGAAAAATGAAGACATCTCTTTTTGGTACATCGGTCACCAAGAGCATCCTCACATTGGCAGTGCCTTTTGTTCTGTTTGGCATTGTTGATTACAAGGAGATTGGACTCTGTTTGTGGTTATTGTTTGTATATCTGCTCTATGCCTTCTTCGAAGAGGTGGGCTGGCGTGGATACCTTTATAGCGAACTAATTGGCTGCAAAATCATTCACCGACTGCTGCTCACCACTTTGCTTTGGTTCTTTTGGCATTGCAGAGCATGGCAAATAGGGGATGTGGGCTTCTTTGCCTTGTTGTTCCTTGCTTCTTTTGGTCTTGACAAGCTTATCCGTGATACGCATTCTCTTATACTGGTGGCCTGCTTCCATGGTCTGTTCAATTTTTATTTCAAATGCCTCTCCGACCCAAGCCATTGGTCGTCAATCGTTTGTCTCGTCATCACCATCATGCTGTGGCTCTACATTTGGTATGGGTCAAAAGTCAAGATTTGCTGGAGATAATGTAATGCTTGGGACAAAAATACAAAAAGGAAGGAATACTTTATGTATTATTAGAATGGTAATATGATAGATTATATATTTTATAGAGTATATTGGGCTTATAACAAAAAAAGAGAGTCTGCAAAGTTTCTTAGCCCATTGTATATGGCAATGGTCTTTGCGTTTCTCTTTTTCCCATTCGCATTATTTTTGTGCGAACTATTAAGGGATTCATACCATAGAAATGATGGATATTTGTTATCCATTTATCTACTAATGATATTAATATACTCTTATTTAAGATTTTTCCCTAACAAAAAGATATGGTTGATAAATAAAAAATTCGAAGGGAATGGTTATAATTATAAAATTCCTGATTGGTGTTTTTTCGTGGTTCTTCCTTTATCCATAGTTTGGGGAATTACAACATACTCTCTTTTGGTAAAGTTTTTCATAAAACCTTTTGCCTTGAGAGGTATTATATATAATATGCTGTAAGCGTTCTATAAAAAATGCAATCAAAGACTTATACACAAACATCTCGTTCTTATACATCACCATCAAAAGGCAATTTGGAGTGGAAAGAAGTGCCAATGCCAAAAATTATACAAACAAGACCTTCCTCTAATGAAGATGTATCAAGTGGAAAATATTATTATAGAACAATCAAAAAATAGAAATCATGATAATTAAAAAAATCCTAGTATTTTTTATCTGTAGCATTGTTCCTTACATATCTAAGGGACAATGCTTAGATTCACTTAAAAGCGTGTGTTTACCTGATAGTATAGCGGAACAAATAGAAAATAACTATAAAGATAAATATACAAATGCAAGTAAAAATGTTGTAAACCTCATCTCTCCTAATAATTATAATTTTGTGGATGGAATATATGCTTTCAAAGGCATAGGACCACATTTTCCAAGACAAATTTTTGTCTATAAGAGAGAGAAAATTTTCATCTTTAATAACCGAGGGGACTATAATCCAGAAGGTGTTATTATGGAATTCTGCTCTTGTATTAAAAAGTTAAATTTAACACACAAGGAAATTGTAGATTATCTTAATGTAATATGCTTATATTTACAGGAAGAAGAGGTAACTGATTATGGAGATACGATAAAATAACAAAAGTACAATTCCGTGGAAACGAATTTACGTTTTCATGGAATTGTACAGTACCCAAGTCCTATCTAAAAAACAAAATGGTCAAAAGAGCAATCATTGACTAATTCATTAACCAAAAACTTGCCAATGCCATAAATAACATTGGCAAGTTTCTAAAATTTCAAATAATGGATAAAACAGAAACGATAGTACAATTAAAAAAATTGCTTGCAAGTAAAAAAGCGGCAGATTTGTTAAGGGCCTTAAAAAAACTTCAACGCAATTATTTCCCTGAATTTGGGAATACAGTAGTTGATATTTTCGAAGAAAGATATAAAAGAAATATATCATGGGAAGTACAAGTTGAGGCAATTAAAATAATAGGTAAACAGCATTTGGTTAAAGCCTTACCTTTGTTAGAACAAATAGTAAAAAAAAATATGGAGCATGATATGGTAACGATGGAAGCTGCTGCTGCATATTTCAGAATTGTTAGATTGAATATGAGAGATGTATCTCCTATCATAAAATCTTTTGGAAACATTGGCTTTTCTATTGGAGAAGGTTTTTTAAATGTTTTGGGCGAGGACAATATGACTCCTAATATAGAAGAACAAGAGTTAATAATACTGCATTTTTGGCATTTTGGTGAGAACGTGGACAAAGGAATATTAGATCCAAAATTCGGATTAGTAAAAGCTTGCCTAAAATGGCAAGCTCCCAGTGTTTCTTCTTTTATAGAATACTGTCTTACAATTAAAGATTCACGAATCAGTTCCTTGCTAAAGAAAATTGGAACTAAAGAAGTTTGATTTCCAGAGAGTGTAAAATAAACTAAAGAGGGCTTCAACTGACCTAAAGGTTACCAGCAAGCCTCTCTCACCTTAAAAAATCTCTTAAAGTAGACTCATAATATTAAAAGAAATAATATGGGAAAATATAAATTATTTTTTTTGTTAATGATTTTTCTATGTATCTCTTGTGGAAATAATAAAATTTCTATTAGAGTTGAAAGTGCATTAATTTCATCCTCTGATAATCAGCCCTTAAGAAGTTTAACATTAGAAAATGATTCTTTGTTATTTACATATCAGATTTCATTAAAAGATGGATATGTAGGTCTATCATCAATAAATCTAAATAGAATTAATGACGCTTATGTTATTACTTATGGAAACAGTATTATTGAAAATGAGAAGTTTCATCTACAACCCGATGCGACATATATTATATCTAATTATTCTATACCAGACGCAAAAAGCCATGCCCTTGAGTTTAAGACCAATCCAAGAGGAAACGTAAAATCCGTTAAAGAGGTAAAATAAATGAGATTTATATTTTGTATTTTTTTGTCAGTTATAGGATTGGTTAGTTTTGGTGAAACATCTAAAAAACTTGAAAATGGTATCTATCATAATGAAACCAGTTCAAAATTGATAGAAATTAAAAATGACACACTAAAGTTCTATTCCTCCTCTTCTATAGAGGGGGAACAGAGCTTTCCTTTGGCTATTTGTCAAATAACTAAAGTCAGCGATACTTTTTTTGAGATAAATTCAATAGAAGGACCGATGCAAAGTGCTTTTAAAAACATTTTAATTATCGAAGAAGTTTCTGGTAATAAAACTCTTGCTGAAATACTTTTCAAAGTTCCGAATACAACTATGCCTATAAAGTTTAATGTTTATTGTGGAACTATTTCGTATTCTGGAATTACTGAAAAAGGGACATGTACTATAGTATTGAATCGTAATAGAATTAATTCTCCAAAAAGTTTCAAATTTACATTCCAACCAATGTATTATACCGAAAGTAATCCCGCAGGCCAATACTTTGGTGTCTTATACTACGAGTATCCGTATAAAGTGGATTTGAATACTGAGAAAAGTATTATTATAAATCTACCTGATGTAACAGATAAACTTTTCAGTCAATATTATTTATTAGGAGAGTATATACAAGTTACACCAAATGGTATAAAATGGAGAGGTGAATACTACAAAAAGCAACAATAATCTTAGTGTGTTTACTATTCAATATGTCTTTGTAAACAATAATTTGTAAAAGTCCATCTTTGGTTCGAGTGTAAAATAAGCTGTGTTCTACTACAATGGGTAAACACAGTTTATTTACATTTCATTTCTTTATTAGGGCATAGTTATCCCGATTTTCTTTTTTAGGTTCGTTACCAAACAAATCTATCAGAACAATATGGTTGGCATCCCTCACCATATAGAATTTATTGTCACCACTTGAAGGATGCACAAGCATCAGGATGGTGTAGTCAAGCACTTGGAAAGTTCCTCTTAACCTTTCCTGTTTGTTCTACTTTTCATTGTATGACTGTATCAACAAATAGGTACCATCAGCATTTAATGTGAGTGTTGTTTCAACATTAGGTGGTAACACACCGTTATAAGTTCCAGCTATGGAATCCAAGCTGGCTCTATTTCCCAAAACTGCCGTATATTCTTCAAGCTTATCGGCACACCTGCCTCCAGCGTAATGAGGCTGGCGAACGAGTGTCGTCACGAATGGTAGGAATAGGTAAGTTCGTTCTCTTTTCCACAAGCACATCGAAAGCCTTTTGTATGGAAAGCAACAACTGCTCGATGTCCTTGTTGGTTTCCACGGTTTCCTTGCTCTTGTTCTCCTTTGTCTGCTTTAGTGCTTTATGTTAATCGAAGTACAATCATCGCAATAATACCATTGATTTTACGTTCTTTTCAAAGAAAGGGGTTGTGCAATAGTGGCTTAAAGGCTAAAAGCACTACCTTTGAATGCTGTTAAATATGGTAATGTTCAAAGTCACAATTTGTGATTTTGGAAAAATGAATATAAATATGACAGATAAAATAGAAAAAAAGTAGAGATAAGATATGATTAAAAATGGCAACTTCAATGAAGAGTGGACTCCTCTTCCATTTATTACAGGAGAGTGCTCTCTTTCAAAGATTGAATATGACGCAACTGATTTAGTCGTGGAATTAGACTCATTTCGCATAGAAAAAAGCATAAAAATTGTCTTTACTGATATTTTTTCATATAGAGTAACTTTAGAGCAATTCAGATGGGCTGATTTTAGTCACGCTCCTATGGTTTCAGCACCTTTGGTCAAAGTCGTAAATTCTAATTTTATAAAATGGATAAAAGATTCAGGAATGAAACAACTTTATGACTCAAATTTGAACTTATCTCATTATATGTTGCAAACGACAGAGCATATTATTGATATAATTCTATTGAGTGAATCTTCTATAATCATTGATGGAAAAATGATATAAGACAATCGGTGCATGGCTATAAGGCAGTCTTACGGCTACGATTATGTGAGCAAGATCGGCTACGACAAGTTCGAGCAGCGCACATATTTTAATAATAGGTAATTTTACAACTATGAATAAGTTTATATTAGTGATAGCTATGGTTTGTTGCATAACACAATTATGTTCACGATTTAATGCGATATATGGAACAAAACATCATATTGATATGTTAGATTCAATATCGACAAATTTTGCAAGGGAAAATACTATCTATCGCGGAGTTCGATTGTGGTCTATGTTTAATAATCCGAATAAAAATTATTTGTGTATAAAAGTAAATGACACGCTAATCATCGTTACAGATAGTGAGTTATTGTTTGACACCCCTTTATATTCAACGACAAAGGAGAGGCTTGCTCAAGATTTTAGCCAGGCAAGCATCGTATACTGCACTGATATTCCATTCCGTGCATATGTTGTTGCAGAAGGGGATACCTTAATATACGAAAGAAATTCCATTACCTCCCCAAAATATAACTTATCTCGAGGAATTGTTAGGAATAACATTGTAAATCCTAATAAAAATTTATTTGTAGGTGATTCCTTGGATGGACTATTAAAAAAAATTGGATTATGGGATAAAAGGGTATTAGACTATGCCGATAAGTCTAACGTGTGTATTTTTATAAATACCGAAGCAATCAAATATCATTCACGACTTAGAGATGAATCAAATTTTATATTAAAATGTGAATTCAATGCAGTTTTTGTACAAATAGTTAATAATAAAATTTATGGTGTTGAATATGGACTTTTTGGTAGATATGGAATGAAGGAAGATTTAAGTCTTAGAGAATATATGGATGCCATGTGATGAATGATGGATATAACGAGTTCGGCATGGATGAGCGCAAATTCAGACAGTGTAATACAAACTGTGTCAAACTATAACCATTATAGTTTAACACAGTTAATTTGCACTTCATTATTTCTTTCTCAGTGTATAATTCTTCCTATCCTCATTTTTGGGTTCATTACCAAACGAATCCAGCAAAACAACACTTTTATCCTCCCTCACCTTATAAAATATATTGTCCCCACTCGAAGGATGCACAAGCATCAAGACATTGCCGTCAAGCATTTGGAAAACACCTCTTAACTTTTCCCGCTCGTTCTGCTTTTCTTTGAATGTCCGTGTCAACAAATAGGTTCCGTCAGCATTTAATGTTAGTGTTGTCTCAACATCAGGCGGTAACACACCGCAATATGTTCCCGCTACAGAATCCAAATCAATCTTGTTGCTTAAAGCTGCCGTATATTCTTCAAGCTTATCAGCACACCTGCCTCAAGCGTAATGAGGCTGGCGAACGAGTGTCGTCCCGAATGGTAGGAATAGGTAAGTCCGTTCTCTTTTCCACAAGCACATCGAAAGCCTTTTGGATGGAAAGCAACAACTGCTCGAGGTCCTTGTTGGTCTCCACGGCTTCCTTGCTCTTGCCCTCCTTTGGCTGCTTTAGTGCTTTATGTTAATCGAAGTACAATCACCGCAATAATACTATTGATTTTACGTTCTTTTCAAAAAAGGGGTTGTGCAATAGTGGCTTAAAGGCTAAAAGCACTACCTTTGAATGCTGTTAAATATGGTAATGTTCAAAGTCACTATTTGTGATATTGGAAAAATGAATATAAATATGACAGATAAAATAGAAAAAAGGAGGCAACCTTTGCAGTACCGTACAATGGCGATGACAACAACGATTATGTCGATGGTAAGGGCTTCTGCTGCAATGACGGCAGCTTGGAAGCTGCGCAGGCACGAGCTTTGTCGAGAGCTGCAAAGAATAACTTCCAAGAGGGCGACGCATACGAGACGATGCAGTTCTACTACCACCCAGACCATTTGGGTAGCAGTAGTTACATCACCAACCTTGACGGCGAGGTGGTGCAGCATATTGAGTATGTGCCTTTCGGTGAAGTCTTTGTTGAGGAACGCAACAACATTTGGAATTACACCTTATCTTTTCAATGCCAAGGAATTTGATGAGGAGACGGGCATGTACTACTATGGTGCGAGATACTATGAGCCGAGGTTGAGCTTGTGGATGAGTGTGGATCCTTTGCAAGAGAAATACCCAAATATTAGCACTTATTGCTATGCGGCAAACAACCCTATCAAGTTCATAGATTCAGATGGAAGAAAACTTCTATTTGCCTCAGGAACAACGGAAGCATTTAAACAAAAATTTCGTGCAGCTATTATGTATTTACATGAGCATAATGCAGATGGCATCATAGCCCAGATAGATAAAAGTTCTACAATTATTTATATTACAGAAAGAGTTGGTGAGGCTTCTGCTTTCAGCAAGACGAAAAAAACTATTTATTGGGATCCTAACATGGGAGTGCTTACAAGTTCTGACAAAAAAATGTCACCTGCGGCTGTATTAAACCATGAAGCGGATCATACACTCCAATATCTCAAAAATCCTGATAAATTTGCACAAGACTCTAAAACTCTTGATCCCGATTATAATGATAAAGAGGAAATGAGAGTTATAACAGGATCCGAACAGAAAACAGCTTTAGCACTTGGTGAAATCAGTGCAGTAGAGGTTACACGTACAGACCACATCGGCATCCCATATATAACTAAATCGCCAACTACGACAGAAGCAAAAGATGGGAAAATTCCAAAGAATCCATTTGTAATGGATGAAATAGTTATATCTGTACCCAAGTCTAAAAATGTAAATCCAAATAATGACAATAATGAGACAGATAACAAATAGTATTAAATGCTTGATTGTTTTTGGTATATGGTTACTTGGTTTTAATACATTGAGTGCTTGTAATATCAAGCTCAAAATTGTTTACACCCAAGCTGACCTAAGAACAATTTTTGATATTACTCCAGAGTTGTTTGACAAGGGATTAATCAGTCATTCGCTTGATAGTATAATCGTGGTGTCAGATATGAAATTTTCCAAATTCTTCGACACTATAAATTCTCTTAAAAAAACAAGTGAAATACATCCTTCTATAAATGTTCGAGCAAAAATTATATTCTATTTGAACGAGCAAATCTTGAATACATATTATTTAGGAATGTTTTATATATACTGTCAGAATGGAATATACGAAGTAAACGAAGAATTCAGAAATATGATTAATGCTATATTAAAAAAAAGTGGAAAGTTGCCTATGTATTGATTAAAAAACGTTATGTCCCGTTACCCATACAGGGGTAACGACCAATACCCTTATAAGGGTGTTCATCATTACCCTTATATGGGTATTAAACGGAGAGGGCAAGAAATAGGAAAAAACAACGTTAAATAATTGATAACCATAGACAATTAAAAGTATGATAGAGTTTGAAGTAAAATCAAAGACGCAGCCTATTGGCAAGCGTAAGGGGCAGACGGTGTACTTCGCCCAGCCTGTGTCACAACAACATCTGACAAACAAGATGGTAGTTGACCGTATCGTGCGCGGAACCTCCCTCTCGGCAGGTGACGTAAGCAATGCGCTCATCAGTCTTGGTGCCATCGTGCGCGATGCCTTCGAATTTGAGGAACGCAACAACATTTGGAATACACCTTATCTTTTCAATGCGAAGGAATTCGATGAGGAGACAGGATTGTATTACTATGGGGCGAGATACTATGATCCGAGGTTGAGTCTTTGGCTTTCTATAGATCCCAAAGAGGAAAAATATTCCAATGTGTCAACGTATTGTTATGTTATTTCTAATCCGCTGAAATATACAGATCCTACAGGTATGGAAATTGATATGACAAAAGTTCGTTTGGCTGATGAACAACTTAAATTGTCAACAACTCAGTCTGTAATAAAAGATTTGGCTTCTCAAACGGGATTACAACTCAGTTTGGACAAGGATAACAAGTTGCAATATGCTAAAAATGATAAAGGAAAACCTATTGTTAATAAGATTACCAACAAAAAAGGAAAAGAAATAGATGCAGGAAGTAAAACTGCAAGGAATTTCTTGATAAAAATGATTGACAACAAAACCGAGATAGAAGTATCCTATCATGCTAAACGTACTGTTACATCTGGAACTCAAATAGGTCTCAGTTTTGAGCAAATCAGTAACATGGTTAAAGGTGCTGTTAGTGTAGATGGCAATACGCTTGGTTTTGGCATGACCTTCTTACATGAACTTCATCATACAACAATAGGTGGAGACTATCATGATTCTACAGAACTTTTTGGAACTGGACCAGTTGTTGATAACATGAATATAATCCGCAATGAACTCAACAAACAAGGGTTTAATTATGGAGAAAGGTTAAATTATAAAGCGATCCATACAAAAGAAGGTAATATTATTCCTTTTAATGAATCGGCTTTAACTTCGTTGAAGTACAATAGTTCCATGGGGAAAAAGGCTCATTATATTAAAACAAAATGAGAATCATTATGAGAATATTCTTTTTGATGTGCATTTTGGGGGCTTCTTTGACGATAGCAGCTCAGAATATCATTTATGGTAATAAAAATGAGCAGAGAGCTATAAATATGGCATTTGATATTCTGCAAGTTTATTACCATTCAAAAGAACTGTGTGTTTCAGATTCGATTTATGATCTTGATTGGGATATTTTTTCAGATATGGTTGATACTCAGACCAAACAAATTCTCTGGTCTTATCGAATAGAGAAAAAATTTATTTGGAACGCTCCAACATATTCTGAAGCTTTATTATCTATATTCGGTCCTGAAACTTGTGATTCTTGTATGTATATAGCAAATTTTTCGGAGCCATATAAAGGAATGATAAGATGCGACATCCTACCAAAAGATAAAATGGTTGGCATTTATGGATCGCCTGTTATTTCGGCTTTTCTATTTAAATACAATAATAGAGGAGAAATTTATCAGAGCTATAAAGCTGAAGTCAATATAGACTAATTAAAATTCTTTCAAAAAGGGATTGTGTGAAATGGCACAGTCCCTTTTTATAAGATATTATACAAAGGTCTTTGTATGCCCAATTGTATGATTGCAACCCTCTCCATCTTCATCGCATTCCCATAAAGGTCTTTATTCCATAAAAGTTGTTATAAATGCTGCGAAAAATCTTGATTGTGACATTCCAACCGTAACTTTGCCAGTTCAAACAAATTAAATCATATCAAAATGTAGTAGAATTATAAAAAATCAGCAACAAAATGGAACACAAGAAACAGACCGGGCATGTCTGCCGATGGATGGTTTTTGGCATAACGATTGTCACCATCGTCGTAGGATGTACCATAGTAATCGGCCTATTTGAATGGCGCGACAGAAGCAGGATGGAGAGCAGGAACGCAGAGACACACCTTTGGCGGAAAAGCATATATGACTTGAACATGTGTGTCGCCAAATAGTCCCTACTTGGTGAGACAATAGAAAAACATTGATAGACATATTATTGTGCGTTTTCTGATTAATACTGCAATTCAATGCAATAAATTCAATATCCAGTCGTTCTTTAGTTATAACATAAAAGAAATAATAGATGAAAGTATCATTAAAAAACAGGTCAAAAACCAATTGAGTGCCGTAAAAAAAGTAACAAATAAAGGTAATACATATGGGAAATTTAAAAAAAAGAACTCTTTTTTATACTAAAGATTGTTTATTTATAGGTGTATCAATTTTCGTTATAGATATTGTCACTTTTGTTATTTTAATTTTTTTGTCTATGAGTGATAGTGAATCACCCATACTTGCTGATTATGTACACATTTTTTTAAAAGAAGTTTTATCTTTACCATTATCATTGATTAACAATGATTACCCTTTCTTTTTAGATGACCACCAAGTTCCAAAATTAATACTGTTCACAATGCCTGCAAACATTCTAATACAATCAGTTTTTTCTGCTTTATAAAGGAATGCATAACTAAAATCTTAGTTACATTTTCGAATAAAAAGAATATTGAATAATAAGAAACAATTCACTACTGCCTACGAAAAATTTTCAACACTTCTAGAAGTATTGATTTATTGAGGTATGCGTTTTAAATATACAAGCTAACTCAGTTTAGTGGAGAAAGTGCTCATAAAGTTAGACGCAAAAATAATGGTACATAGGTATAGGCGTATAGAGCGTACTATACCTATTTTAGTATGATCGGCATGAGCTTATTCTAATGGGTGCAAGTCCCTAACAAGCCCTAATAGCGGGAATTGTATAGCCAATAGCAAGGGGTATTCCATTCGGGATGTTGCAAAGTTGAGTGGTAAAGGGGTAAGTACCATACAACGAGTGAAGCGATTAATAAAAGTACAATCATCGCAATAATACTATTGATTTTACGTTCTTTTCAAAGAAAGGGGTTGTGCAATTGTTGCTTAAAGGCTAAAAGCACTACCTTTGCATAGGTGAATTTACATATAGTTGGCCAAAAGCGTCAAGAGCTCCTCACAGCATAAGAGCTACTGGAACCGCAGGGCGTTCAATATTCTGGAGGGTAGAATAATGATAAAGTGTATTGTAATCTCGTTTCTATTATGTATTACCTTTTCCCAAATGGGGAAAAGTAATACAAATGAATCACAGATTCAAGACATTGAATCTTCTATAATAATAAGAACACAAGAAAAAAAGTATTTCGTGGTTCAATTGTTAAGAGAATTAACTGAAGAAGGATTTTATACAAGATTTTTAATTGTTAAAAAAAACAAGAAAACAATTGCACGTATAGCATTCCCATCTTCTGAAGATGTAAAGAACTTGAGTGTTAATATAAATAATAATAATGATTGTATTCTTGAATGCAATTATGGTGGAGGAGAGAATTTTTACAGTCGTTATTTTTATTTCAGATGCGCCAAAGATGGGCTGTATTTATATAAAATTGTAGGAACGCATTTCATACCTGATTCCGATAAAAAAATAATAAAAAAAAGATATATACACCCACAGATAAATATAAAAAGAATTAATTTTTTATATTATTTAGAAAATACTCCGTAAAACGACAATCGTGTTACAAGTTATTCTCCTAAAAATATGCGGGCATACACCATCAAAAAGAAAAAACAAGAGGAATAAAACATGAATCCACAAAAAATATATTCTATAATAATAGGATTGGTTGCATACATTATTATATCACATATATTCCATGTGTTTTTTAGAGGTAAAACTGATATAGCACTAAGCTTATTGTATATTTATAATGATATGTTATATATTGTAGGTTATATCTTTACATTTATGGTCTATGGCAGTAATAAGTTTAATAGAATCTTGTTTGGTACATTAAGCATCGCATTTCTGTTGTTTTTTGTATATAATTGGTGGGGCGTTTCATCTATGCCTTATGAGAGATTCTTATATATAGGCTTAGGATTGCTTGTTTATATATGTGAGTACATGTATTTAAAAGCTATACAAAACGATTTGTAAAATAATTTAAAATATGAATGATAATATAATCCTATATACTATTTCTTTAATATGCATAATATTGCTACTAATAGAATGGATTTTATTAGTCACAAAAAATGTTAATTTTATCGAACTTATTTTATTTTTACCTTTCTGCAAAGCTATTTGGATGTATTTTATGCCATTAGGACTATTATTCCTTAAGATATTCTTCCTTTAATTCTCTCTCTACGCTTAGAGATGGATGATTATATATCTGCAAACGACATACTTCATTTGGTATTTTTTCATAAGATGGTGTATTTTCTATCCATATAAGGTGATTATCATCTATAGAATAGAGGTATTTTGTATCTGGTGTAGTTATATAATCGCTAATATTTTTAATATAAAGTCTATTTGCTTTTTCGTTATACATATAAGGTAATATGACATATCCTATTTTTTGTGGTGGAATAAAATATAATAATCTAAAAGAAGTTTTCTTACGAATTTTATAAAAACCAGTACATATATCTCCAACGATGTCTCCAACTTTTAAACTGTCTAATATTACATTTGTTTTGCCAATAATATATGTTTTCTCCCATTGCCAAATTCTTTCATTATCCATATATTTATTTAAAGAGTGTGAAGCTACTTTCGGTAAAATAAAATAGTTTTTGCCTTTATATACTTGCATTCTAAAATGAATATTCTCAGAAGGAATATCTATCTTTAAGTTTGTCTTTGAATACCTTTTAGAAAACGATTGAAAAAAAGGAATAGATATTATGCAAAGAGTGACAATCACTCTTTGCATAATATCTATTTTATTTTTTTGGAGAAATATTAACATAAGCAGATATGTTAGAATTATAAGTAGCACGTGTCTTATGGGGATCTAAATATTGCATATCAAAGACGTTAAATAAATAATATCCATTACCTTGTCCTCCCCATCCCCAATTACAATGCACTAAAGGAAGAAATTGTTTTACTATTTATACTTTTCTTAAATGCAAAGTTACTAAAAATAGTTATTTGTTGATCACAATAAGTCTATATTTAACACTATTTACACCATAAGCCATATGCTATTTTGTTACCTAGGTGCGAGAAATGCGCAAAACACGTTTAAAGGTAGTCATAGGATACTTTTCATAACCTTACTTCCATCATACCACCATACATTTTCTGAAGTTTCTGTCGCAAAGCCTATGTAGTATTTCTGTTTCTTCTCTACAAATCCATTAAAATACTTGGCAAAGTTGAAGTGATGAACAATTCACCTCAGAAGGAACTTGTCACCCATCGCTTCGAGCCTACATCAAAGTATGTTCTTCTTTTCATTGG
>OCQK01000047.1_pt1 | contig 22698 bp, 12 predicted proteins | sample 1481281 | NCBI WGS metagenome assembly OCQK01 (sample SAMN03418281, study PRJEB22391) | human gut metagenome | biome: human-gut; feature: organic feature; material: feces | host: Homo sapiens | place: Italy | collected 2013-04 | reverse complement strand
AATACCATAGGTAAAAAATGCGTCGGATTTTAAACGGATTTTGAACACCCTACCTTACAGGGCGACAAGTTTGCGAACATCATAACCCAGGGCGATGCCCTGGGCTAAGAGCTTCTGCCCCTTCGGGGCGTGTGAGATAAAACTTGCGAAACTTCAGTTAAAAATATGATTTGATACTTTTTCAAGTGGACCTGGTAACTGAAGTGACATTCCGTAAGTAAAAGTATGGATAAATGGGATGGCTGTAAGTTGCAGTCGTGATAAAGTGCAAAATGATGTATTTTTACTATCTTTTTATACAAAACTGTCAGAAATGCTTGCGTATATCAATTAATTTATTTACTTTTGCACCCGAGAGAAAAAGTTAGTGTCGTACAGACACTCATGAGGGCGTATCAACACTTATCAGATTGTTTCGGCACTTATTTACGGGTAGCATTATAATATACTATTATTTGTTTTATATTTATTTTTTACAACATTTTCAAGATGACAAGAAGATTACTTTTGTTAGTATGTGCAATGCTGTGTTTAGGCAGTAGTGTGCATATTCAGGCGCAGTCTGTATCTTCTTCTACAGCAACCTCTGCGGATGGTAATTACGTAGAGGGTGTCGTTCGTGTCAAACTCCAGCGTGAGATAGCCGACCGTTTGGTGGCTGCCAAGCTTCCGCTGTCAGTAAAAGGTACGAGCAAGAAGTATGTTCAGACTTGCGTGACCCCGCTCGACAGGGTCAGTCAGAAAGTAAAGGCAGTCTCTATGACCCGTGTTTTCCCTTATGCCGGTAAGGATGAGGCTAAGCACAAGGAAGCAGGACTGGATCTTTGGTACGATGTCCACTACGAGGCATCAGGTATGAAATTGGCACAAGCCCGCAACTTGCTCCGTTCTACAGAGGGTGTGGCTTATGCCCAGCGCATACCGGTTTACAAACCCATAGGCGGTGAGCGTTTCCTTGAGGTTTCGCCAGCAGCAGTGGCTAAGGCAGCCAAGGCTGCTTCTACCATGCCTTTCAACGACCCATTGCTCAATGACCAGTGGCATTACAACAACGATGGTCATATCGCAGGTACCAAGGTGGGTGCCGATGCCAATGTGTTCAAGGCTTGGGAGACTGGTGTTACCGGTTCTAAGGATGTCTTGGTTGCCATCATTGATGGTGGCTTCCAGGTAGATCACCCCGACCTGAAGGACAATGTGTGGATCAACGAAGCTGAGTTGAACGGTGAGCCTGGTGTTGATGATGATAAGGATGGCTATGTAGATGACATCTACGGCTATAACTTTGTTCTCAATTCAAGCAATATCAACGCTCACTCTCATGGTACTCACGTAGCAGGTACTGTAGGTGCAACCAATAATAATGGTATCGGTGTCTGCGGTGTTGCCGGTGGTAGCGACGGTAAGGGCGGTGTCAAGATGATGGTCTGCCAGGTGTTCGACAGCCGTGCCAGCAGTTCTGCAGATGCTGATTTCGGTGCAGCTCTTGTTTATGCAGCCGACCGTGGTGCCAGCATTGCCCAGTGTTCTTGGGGTGCCAGTGTTGCAGGCGATGAGGATAAGTCGGTTACCGAAGCTGTTGATTACTTCACCAAGACTGGTGGTGGCGACAAGATGAACGGTGGTCTCTGTATCTTTGCTGCCGGTAATAATGGTGAGGAAGGTGACTATTATCCCGGTTGTCTTGACAAGGTTGTGGCTGTTGGTTCCATGGCTCCTGACGGAAGCGTGGCTTATTATTCCAACCGTGGCAAGTGGGTGGATGTGACAGCCCCTGGTGGTTTGGAAGATAATGGTCAGCAGTATGGCGTATTGAGCACCTTGCCTAACAGCACCTATGGTTACAACGAGGGAACCTCTATGGCGTGTCCTCATGTATCGGGTATTGCAGCCTTGATTCTTTCCAAGTATGGCACCAAGCAGTTCTCCAATGAGACTCTCCGCACATTGCTTACCACTTCGGTAAACGACCTGTATACTCAGAATCCTGAGTACGAGGGTTTGATGGGTTCCGGTTATATCGATGCCTACAAGGCCCTGCAGGGCAAGGAGGGCAGCGTGCCTGAGGCTGTTGCCGACTTCACTGTTACTGCATCTCACGACAATGCTCTCATCGAATGGACGATTCCTGAGACCGAAGAGAAGAGCATCGACCATCATGTGATTTATTATAGCACAGAGGCTTTCTCTGCTACAGACGACTTGAACAAGTTGAGCTCTGCTACTGTAGATACCAAGTTCAAGTATTCTGGCGACAAGATGTCTTACGAGGTAGAAGGCTTGAAGGCTTCTACTAAGTACTACTTCGCCATTGTGGCTTACAACCGTTGGGGTAAGGCTTCTGCCGTTTCTCCCATTAAGGAGGCTACCACCAATGCAGGTCCTAAGGTTCAGGTAGACAAGAAGAACCTTTATATGACCGTAGATGCCACCAAGGCTTCCACAGCCGAGGCTTCTTTCAATGTAAAGAATGCCGGTGAGGGCGTGCTGAAGTATCAGCTTACTACTGCTACGACCCGAGCTACTATGTCTACCAGCGGTCGTATCAAGAATCCAAACCCTGGTCAGGTTCTTCCTTTCAGCGGTACAGTCAGCCCAACACTTGTGAAGCGCAACGCTGTGGCTACTTCCAACTATCAGGCAAAGGACTGGCCAGACACTTTGACCTATTCCAACCAGTTGTACAGCTATATCGGTGAAACTGATACCAAGCTGCCAAATGCTTTGGCTCAGTATTTCTATGTAGATAAGGCAACTTATCCTAATGGTTTCAACCTGACCGATCTTCGTATTCAGGGACAGAACGGACAGGATCCTGAGATTGCGATTTATGACGGTTCACGTTCTATCTCTACTGCAAGTTTGATTCAGAAGGTTAATTATGACTTCTGGGCATACAATTATCCTATCACCCTGAAAGAGCAGATTCACTTTGCTCCTGGTTCAAGCTTCTGGGTAGTGGCTAAGTTCCCTGCCGGCGCCAAGAACCCATTGGGTACAGGCAAGACTACCAGAACCGATGTTGCCCAGTACAGTTTCTATAGCTCTGATAACGGTACAACCTGGACTCAGCTGAGTGAGGTGCTTAAGGGCACCAGCTTCGAGGCAGTAGCTAATCAGCTCACATGGGCAGTACAGGCCATCAGCAAGAACCCAGACTGGAGTGAGGTGCTCAACCCTGAGCCTATCAGCGGCGAGGTTCGTCCTAACGAAAGCCAGAAGGTTACTCTGAAGAATGATGGTCAGAAACTGGTGAATGGTACTTACAACTTCAATATCCATGTCAAGAGCAATGAGGCTGTTGATTCTAAGCAGAAGGTTGCTTTGTCTATGACCGTGAAGGGCTATAAGCCTGAACTGCACAGCCAGCAGCTGGTTGACTTCGGTGACTTGCTGGTGGGTCAGACCAAGACCATTGATGTAGAGTTGACCAATAGCGGTTATGGTGTATTCGGTGGTAAATATGGTGGTATACTCCAGGCTTCACGGAAGGAAGTGAAGTCTTCATCCGATCAGTTCAATGTGTCAAAGGGTGCCAATAATATTGCAGCCCGCTCTACCGGTACGGTGCCAGTGACGTTCGCTCCTACCAAGGAGGGCAACTTCAGCAGTACCATCACCCTGACCGATAAGAATGGTCAGCAGTATTCATTCCTGGTTCGCGGTGTCGCTTCAGTTCCTGCCAAGCAGAGTGTAACTCCTGATGCTTACGATGCAGGCGACTTGAAGGTAGGCGGTGAGGATAAGACTGCTACCATCACTATCAAGAACACGGGTAACTATCCTTTGCAGTATGTCTTCCCTAAGTTCTCTTCCGAGAAGATAGTAGGTTCTACTGCCAAGGTACATAAGTTTGGTTATACTACCATCTCTAATGTTGCCGGTGATGAATCATTCGAGTATGAGCCAGCTCCAGAGTTGGCTGACGAGAAGGACATCACCTCTCAGTTTACCAACGACAACTGGCAGTCAGGTCCTATCAAGGTGGGCTTCATGTTCCCATTCTATGGCAAGGACTACGAGCAGATTTACGTATCTTCTTATGGTGGTGTCTCCATGCAGCAGGCGGATGGCCGTATCTCTTGTATGGTTCCTACCGGCGACTGTGTTCAGGGATTGGGCTATATTTCGGCTTATACCAACTCTGGCTGGATGGACATGGGTGCCAACAGTAAGATTACCTATGGTCATAAGAACGGTAAACTCTATATCAAGTTCAAGGATGTGGTAACTCCTGCAACCAATGGTGCCGGCGAGACCACAACCATCAGCTTCCACATGGCTCTTTGCCCTGACGGAAGTGTAGAGGTTTACTACGATGATTATAATCCAGCAGGCGTATTCGGCTCTGGTGGTCACAACTTCGTAGGTGTCAGCGATATTGCTGCTGCCGATCCTTGTATATTTGTTGATGCCAACAAGGTACAGGAGAGCAATGGTGGTCTGGATGCTCCTTATTATGATATCGTTACTGGCAGCGCCATCAAGATTGTGGCTCCTGCCAAGTCAATGATCAAGAGCCTGTCAAGCACTGAAGGCTATGTAGGCAATGGTGAAAGCAAGGAAATCCAGGTGACATTGGCTGCCAATGATGACTTGGTGGCAGGACCTCTGACCAACTATCTCACCGTTATCACCAACGACCCAAGCAACCCAAGCTCAACCGTTAAGTTGACAGCCAACATCGTTGGCGACAACCTGAAGGCTGAGGCTGCTCTCGATTCTACCAGCGTAGATTTCGGTAAGGTATTCCGCACTTCTGCCCAGCAGCGCACAGTATTGTTGAGCAACAATGGTAAGGATGCTCTCCAGGTAGCTGGCGTATCTGTCAAGAACGGCAAGTTTACTCTTGCTGAAGAAATGAATGCGGCATTCTCTGTTCCTGCAGGTCAGGGCAAGGATATCGTAGTAACATTACCTACTGCCGAGAAGGGTACTGTAGAAGATGTTCTCGTTATCACCTATCAGGATGGTACAACCAAGGAAATCCCATTGAAGGCTGAGGTCATTGGTAATCCTACCTGGAAGAGTAATCCAGAGAGCCTGGAGGTTGAAACTCCTTATGGTACCAACGTAGAAAAGACAATCCTGGTAACCAACGAGGGCGATGAGAACCTTACGTTCTCTGCTGAGCCTGCTTCTTGGTATACAGCTTCCGACCTGGAGGCTACTGATAAGTCTACTGTAGACTATGTGTTCAAGTCTAAGCTCGATGGCTTCGATGTACCTTACAAGTGGGTAGACATCACCAACGACTATACCGAGCACATGCCTTATGCATACTATATTGATAAGACAGACTTCAAGAAGGTGGAACTTCCATTCGAGTTCCCATTCTATGGCCAGAAGTACAAGGAGATGTATATCTACAATACTGGTTTCGTATCTTTCGATGCACCGGTAGAGGATTACAAGCAGTTCCCTGAGCCACCAGCAAGTCTGCCAACAACAGAAACCTTCTATACCAACATCATCTGCCCATTCTGGGGTAACCACTCTATGAATACTCCATCTTCTGATGGTGTATATTACAAGGCTAAGGATGATGAGGTGATCGTAAGCTATATGAACTATGGCAACACGATGATGCAGGGTATGAACTTCGAGGTGATTCTCCGCAAGGACGGTTCCTTCAAGTTCCAGTACAATGTTGATCCTGATGGATTCCAGTTGGGCGTATTCGGACTCTGTGGTATCATGGATCATTCCGGTACCCGCGGTATTACTCCTGCTGATATGTATATCACCGACGGCAATACCGTTGAGTTTACTCCTTATAAGAACTATGTCGTGGCTCCAGGTGAACAGGTTGAAATGCCGGTTGAGTTGAAGGCTAACCAGTTGGCTGATACTTACGACTATGAGTTGAACGTTACCACCAACGATCCTTCTCGTGCAAGCGTTAAGATTCCTGTTACGCTGAATATCACTGGTGAGGCTCAGGCTGAGTTCCCAGAGGTAATCAATGTTGAGCAGCCTGTAGATGAAAACGCAATGGATCCTTCATACTATGAATTCTATGTAGTCAACAAGGGAACCAAGGCATTCACTATCACAGACGTTGCTTCTGAAATGTTTGTAGCTGCCGATCCTGATGATCTTTGGGCTATGCCAGAGGCTTCACTTGAGGTTTATACTGCACAAAGCAACTATGGCGGTGACGACGGTATCGACCCAGGTCCAATGGCTCTCTCTGATGATGCCACTGCCAAGGCATGGATTCCATACCAGAGCGGTATGATGGCACCTATCGTAGTAGGTACCGACACCGTGAAGTTCAGAATCGCACCTTATAATGTAGCTGAGGTACATAAGAAGGATTTCCCTCTCGTATTTACAGTAGAGGGCTTGAATGAGGAGACACACACCTCTACCATCAAGTTGAATATCACTGAGGCTCCTGTCATGGCCTTCGACCCAGAGGAGTTGCGCATTGAGAATGTGGCTTCTGACTATAAGGGCACTCGTACCGTCAATTTGATGAACGAAGGCGAGTATAAGCTTACTTACTCATTGAGTCTCGATCAATCTGGTCGTGATGCAGGCAATGAGTATGAGGACGGCAATGATCCTGCTCCTGCCTATAATGTCATCTCTTATCCTTCTGAGGATGCAGCCAAGAATTTCGTGGCTACCTGTGTAGAGAAGATTTCCGGCAAGAAGGGCATGGTGAAGGCTCTTGGCTTGAAGAAGGTGAAGGACGATCAGAAGTTCATCTACGACTTGCCTACAGGCTATGAGGGCAATGCGCTCTATTATCCGGTACTCAACCCTGTAGAAAACGCTCAGGCTGCCCTGATGGGTACAGGCTCTACAGCCTTGGATGAGAACTTCTATGCAGCCACTCGCTATGAGGCTCCTGCTGAAGGTTTCAATCTTACTCATCTCTATTTCGTCGGTACTGTAGGCGACTTGGAGAATGTGGACATCGAGGCTTCTGTTATTCTGGGCAATGATGTTACTGCTACAGAGAAGACCATCGGTCATGGCAAGATTCATATTGTCAAGGAAGAACCTCGTGATGATGGCAGCTACCAGGGTGCTGCACGTATGTTGGAGTTTGACAACCCTATCTACATTAATCCTGCCGATACCTTCTATGTCGTATTGAAGTATCCTGCCGGCTACAAGTCATCAGCCTTGATGGCTACCAAGGATGGCGACATGGAGACCAATCGCTACATGGCACACCTGAAGTCATTGGGTGGCTGGGTTGACATTGAGACACTCTACGACAATGCTTACAGCTATGGTGCATTCGGTTACTTCATGACTTGTATCGAGAAGGAGAAGGGTGAGCCATGGATTAAGTTGCTCAACGAGAAGAAGGAAGGTGAGATTGCTCCTGGCGAGTCTATTCCTGTACAGTTTGGAGTGAATGCCAAGAGCGCTTACTTCTCTAAGAACAACAAGGCAACTCTCGTAGTGAAGAGCAATGATCCTATGAACAAGCTCTACAACTATCACATCTATCTCGACAAGAATGCTGCTCCTGTCATCACCGCTCCAGAGGGTGAGACTACCGTTCCTGAGGCAAGCAAGGCTGCTGTTGATGTAACAGTTGCTGATGCCGAGGGCGAGGCTTTCACCGTAAGTCTGGAAGATGCAGACGGCATCGCTGCTGTTGAGAGCTATGAGAATGAGGACGGTACTCAGGAAGGTATTTCTGAAAGCAATGGTACTTATACTGTTGAGGAAGGCACCAGCTTGAAGCTCCGTGTAGCTCTTGCTCCTGATTATGGTACTGCTGGCAAGCATACCTTCAAGGTAACTGCAACGGATGTGGCTAATAACGTAAGTTCGGCAACTGTCAACTACAATGTAGAACATACCAACCGTGCTCCTGAGTACGTAGGTGCCACAGAGTTGGCTATGAAGGTTGGCGAGACCTCTGGTCAGTACAACTTCGCTGAGCTCTTCAAGGATGTGGATGGCGACAAGATGACCTACACAGCTTCTGTTGAGGATGCCTCTGTAGCAACAGTCTTCAAGTCGGAAGATGGATTCATCGTGGCTGGCAAGGCAGCAGGTAAGACCAACATCAACGTAGTGGCTACCGATGCCAACGGTGCTTCTTCTACAGGTGTTATCTCTCTGACCGTATCAGAGACCACAGGCATCGACGGTGTTGAGGCCGATGGCAGCAACAAGGGTGATGTAACGGTCAACGAGAATGGTGAGGTTACTCTCCATGTCAATGCCGACAAGGCCGTGCTCCGTGTTTACAGCAATGCCGGTCAGCTGATGGCTCAGCAGATAGCCGCTCCTGTACATGCAGGCGATAAGGTTAGCCTTAACCTGTCTGGCTCTATTGCAGGTGTTTATCACCTCGTAGCCGACATCGATGGTAAGGTTTCTGCCATTAAGTTCGCACTCAAGTAAATTCTTTCTTCTATCCATCAGAGAGCCTTTGGGGTTCTCTGTAGGATAGGATAATCCACTCAAAAGTCCCGTGTCATGTTTATGATGCGGGACTTTTTTCTTTTCTCTTTCTATCCCACATTTCTATGTAGTGTCTTTTTGGGGGAAGATAACTTCCTCATTAGCGAAAAGTCGATAGTTTTTTCAAGAATTATGCAGAAAAGCTTGTGGGGTGAAAATAAAATGTGTAAATTTGCGTCACTTAACGGATGGTTACACAAATTCTATAACTTCTGAACTTGCTGAAGTTCTATAATATTCAATTACTAAAACACAACGAAAAGACTTACGATGAAAAGATGGTTTACACTATGGGTTGTGCTCTTTGTTGTCTTATCGGCAATGGCAGTACCCGCCAAGCCAGGAGTCTGGCGCACCATTTCGCTTACTGATGGCACACAGGTCAAGGTGCAGTTGGTTGGCGATGAGTTCATGCACTATTACCAGAGTGCGGACGGAACACGTTATCTCTATGATGCTGCTTCAGCAACTTATCAGGTTTATTCTGATAGCCAATTCTCGAATTCTCGTCGCAAGGCTGTGGCACGTAGAGCCAAGGCCAACAACCGTCGCGCAGTGAGGCGAAAGGCAAATGTTACTAATATTTTCCAAGGCACGAAGAAGGGACTGATCATCTTGGCTCAGTTTACCGACTCCAAGTTTCAGAGTGGTCACGACCGCGCTTTGTACAACAAGATAGCCAATGCTGAGAACTATACCGACAATGGATTCAAAGGCAGCGTGAAAGATTACTTCAAGGCGCAGAGTGCAGGACAGTTCGAACTCGACTTTGATGTCGTAGGTATCTGTCCACTGAAGAACCCATGTTCCTATTATGGAGGAAATGCTTCTAATGGAGATGACCTTCGCGCCGGTGAGATGGTAGCTGAGGCTTGTCAGTGGGCAGCCACTCAAGGCATCGATTTCTCAAAATACGATTGGGATGGCGATGGTGAAGTAGACCAGGTGTTTGTGCTTTATGCTGGAAAGGGTGAGGCTGATGGCGGTGCTGCATCTACGGTATGGCCACACGAGTACGCTCTTTCAGAATCCGATTATGGTAAGTCGCTTTCCTTTAATGGCGTCATTGTGGATACTTATGCCTGCAGTGCAGAGCTGAATGATCGTGATCAACTCGATGGTATTGGTACTTTCTGTCACGAGTTCTCCCATTGCATGGGATTCCCTGACTTGTATGATACTGGTTATTCTGGATGGTTCGGAATGGGCTATTACGATCTGATGTCCGCGGGCAATTATAATGGTGACAGCAAATGTCCTGCAGGATATTCGGCTTACGAGAAGCATAAGTGTGGCTGGTTGACATATCAGGATGTTACCCATATAGAGGAAGCCCTCAACGTCACAGGGCTGAAAGCCATCAGCGAGGGTGGTGGTGCCTATGTGCTGAAAAACAAGGCACACGAGGATGAATATTACATCATCGAGAACCGACAAAATACAGGCTGGGATGCTTATCTGCCTTCTGACGGTGTGATGATCACCCATGTGGACTATGATGCCTATATCTGGTGGAATAATATGCCCAATACAAAGGGAAATTACTATGATGAACATAATAATGTTTATTATAACGATCATCAGCGTTTAACCATCTTCCGCGCAGGACGTTCTACGTCAGATGATGGTGTTACTTCCGACCTTTATCCCTATAACACCAACAACAGTCTTACCGCCGAGTCCAATCCTGCTGCCACCTTATATAATAAGAATAGCGATGGCACCAAGTACATGCATGTAGACATCACGGATATCAGTGTGGCATCCGACGGAACAGCCTCGCTCACCTTTAGCAAGGCAGATCGCAGTAGTGGCGGTGGGGGAGAGACCGATCCTGATACTCCTGTCACACCATCTGGCTCAGTCTTGCTCTATGAATCGTTCGATAAGTGTGGTGGAACGGGAGGCAATGATGATAAGTGGAATGGTAATATTGCCGGAAGTTCTACTATTGCAGCAGAGTACGACAACCAAGGATGGACCAGTACAGGCAAAATCTATTCAGGAGACGGATGTGTACGATTGGGTAACAGCAGTACGGCAGGTAATATCACGACTCCAGCCTTTTCCGTCAATGGCTCTGCTTATCTGTCATTCAAGGCAGGAGGGTGGAAAGGCACTAATGATGCCACCTCCCTGACTCTTTCTGTCAACAATGGCACGTTGTCGAAGACTACCGTTGAGATTCCAAAAGGTTTATGGAAACAGTTTGGTGTCAACATCACAGCTACAGGCACAGTAAAGGTTACCTTCACGGCAAACAAGAAGCGTTTCTTCCTCGATGAAGTGAAGGTAGTTGACCCAATCATCGATTCAGGTATTCATGACATCGTGGCGGGCGAAGAGAATGGCTTCGTGGCTTATTACTCGCTCAATGGTTCTCGCCTCAATGGTCCTCGTTCCGGAGTCTGCATCGTACGTTACGCCAATGGCGAAGTACGAAAAGTCATCATCCGATGATTTGTTCTGCGATATTCCTTAGGGAAAAGTAATGATGAAAAAAACAACAATGCCCACCCTTGGTACGGTAAGTAACCATGGGTGGGCATTATAGGTATTGCCGAGCGCAACTAATATTATGTGAAAAGCACTTGCTCATATCAACCTTCTTATATTAATGTTCTCCACGATAAAATCCATTATTGCTCATTTCCGACCATTTCAAGAACATTTCTTGATAGTTGTCTTTAATGAATTCACGAATTATTCTCATTTCTTTATTGGTCAGAACACCCTGCTCTTTTACGACTGTATCACCATTTCCTAAAACAAACAACTTGGCTGAGCCAGATTCCGTTAAGTGTCGGTCACTCGCATGTACATGCATAGCTTCTACTATACAATGTGAAGTAAAATATAGGTAATACCCACATATCATAAAATCGTAATATTTAGGCATAAGTTTGTTCCATTAAATTCTTGTTTCGTTTCCAATACTTTTGAACAATGCTGATTTCAATATCATCCATATTGGTTTCTATTACATCACCCTCTCTTGTCATCACAAGAGCATGATATGGCGGGTGTAGATATACTACACGTATAAAGCCTTCTTCACTTTGCGAAAATGCATATCCGCAAACAATCATTATTGCTTTTTCAGCTACGGCTTTAATTTCTTCTTCCTTCATGATAATCTATTTTAACTGACTTGATTGGTTTGAGAAATGTCGTAGGATTTATATATAGATTCTTCAATATGGGCAAAAGGTCAATATACTCTTCTGTTTCACCAATGCCCTCATAATCAGCCATGACAACAATATATCCATTATCCCATTCCTTAACCTCTGTGAATCGTTTGAGGCGTTTTGGAGTACGAAATCGGATATTACTATTGCCATATCTAAAAGAAGTCATATCTCCATCATTGGAGAGAAATGCTTCTGATGAAATATTCTTGTTGTCCATACTTAACCTCCTTATTTTAATGATTCTACTTTTCTTCTTTATAGATTATGCCAGTGAGCGCAATGAAAGTTTGCTTTCAGATTACCGAGCGTAGCTAATCTTATGCAAAGATTATGCAAATCGAATGCAGAATATCAAGCTTGCTTGAATATTATGCTGAGATGCAGCTAATCTTATGCAAAGATATATTTTTCTTCTGAAAGATGCAAGCATTTTCTGGAAAATGTTTGAGAGTGAGGAAGATAACGAGAAAAAGCAAAGAAAATAGACTTTTTGTTGTTACAATCAAAAGAATTATGTACTTTTGCAAAAACAAAAAACCCGGGGTCATCACCAGCATCGAATAATCTGGGAGAGGGCCTTACCGGGACTGCGCTGCAAAGGTAAGAATTAAAATGGAATATACCAAAGATTTTTTCGAAAAAGTTTTACTCCGTAATTCCGTAGTTCGGGAACTTGTGGCATTTGCCAAAAGAGAAGATTGGTATGTCGTATTCTCTACAACTCCAGGCTTTCTATCGCAAATGTGGTGCAACTTCTCCGTTAGGCAACAAAATTCCTGCCTCAATGAGGAATTTTCTTGCCGCTTCTTTGCTGGCTACAGAAGCCTTTCTTGCAGCCTCTAATCTTTCTTGTCTTTTGCTGTCAAATAAATCCATACTTACCCTCGTTATTTAAAGTGTTCTATTTTTCTTGATTGCAAAGATATATTTTTCTTCTGAAAGATGCAAGCATTTTCTGGAAAATGTTTGAGAGTGAGGAAGATAAAACAACAATGCCCACCCTTGGTACGGTAAGTAACCATGGGTGGGCATTATACATCTCCTCTTCATTTAATTTCATAATATTATTTAATTTTTTTTGCAGTTAAAGTATAAAAGGATTTTTTTGTATTTAAAAAAACTGGCACATGTGCCTAAAATTTTAAATAACGAAGAGGAGTATTCGTTTCTCTTGACACAAATAAATATTGCCCACCCTTGGTACGGTAAGTAACCATGGGTGGGCAATGTCTTTAATGAATGATGAATAATAGAAGAGTGTTTTACTTCACAACCTTTCTTGTCGTGTCGCCTTGCTTCACAATCAATACGCCGTGAGCAGGAACATCATCGAGACAGAAGTCCTGTGTCTTCGACTTGTACACCTCCTGACCTTGCATATTATATATATAGGTGTAAGGAGCAGAGATTTTCTGCTTAACAGCAACGGCAGAGATAGCAGAAGTGCCATCCTGTGCTAATGTCATCGTGCCATCGGCAGCAACGGCAAGTGTGTACATGATGGTGCCACCTACGCCTCGTAAGCATTGATAAGAGTTTTCTTTGGTCGACTTAGAACCGACAAACAGCTTATAAGTTCCTGCAGAAATATTCTTTAATTCAGGCTCCTGACTCAGATTGAAATCAACTTCAGGATGATCTTTGTCACCGTAATTAAAACCACTCAACATACTAACATAAGGTGTTTCTGTATCCGTCTCGAAAATAGGATCAGTATAGAGCTTGCTACTGTTGTCACCCATGCCTTGCAGCACGAAGTCTAATCTTCCCTCGAATACGCGATGACTGTAATTATAGGCGTTAGTCAGTTTGACGTGCAACTCATTATTGCTGATATAGAAACTATATCCGTTTGTTACCCATTGCGAAATGTTTTCTTCGTCAGCGCTCGGAGTCTCCTGTTTCTTGAAGCCTAAAACCATACTTTGACCAATGTTGAAACCCTCTCCGGTAAACCCAGTGATATTAGGTCTCAAAACATCAATATCAAACCATCCGTCTCCAGACTTTCCCCATCCCCAGTTGACATGTACTTTACCATCGCTCTGTATGCCATCGAGCAAGAAGGCATGACCTCCTTCTATCTCATCGCTACCGCAGTAGAGAACAGGCTGTTTAGCTTCCATTTCTTTGCGTACCATCTCCATCCATTCCGCATCGGTATAGAAGTCGCGCTGCAGACAACTGATAGCCAAAGAATCATATCTGAAGTTCTCGGCAAATCCCTTGGCTGCATACCATTCTATAGTACCACTGCTATTAGCCTGATAATTCATTTGACTGGCAGCACCGGCATCAGCCATCAGTGTGGCTACGGCATCATTCTCGTCTTCAGACATTATTCCATAGCTTGACAGCATAGCTGTCCATTGATAAGTATGTCCCAGTTCTCGCTTATACCACTTAGTGGTGCCCTCTTTGTCATTTTTATCTTTATACGTAGTTACGGAATATATGCCTGTACCCTTACTTGTAGCAGGATATTGATAGTACTTCATAATCTGTGCCATAGCTGTAGCTATACAACCCGTTGGGGCGGCGCTGCCATTAATCTGCGGACAAAGATTGTTGAAGGGTGTGTCCTGATTCCAGTAGGTCTTGATAAAATAGGTGGGGCGTCCACTTGCCGCCATTGGGTTAGCACTATAAGTAATACCTTTGGCTTTCATCCTTTCAAGTGATTTGTTGGCTGTATTCAGCCACCACTTCATGCCACAAGGCATATTATTTACATCAAAGTCTTCATCAGAAATTCCAAGCACAGGCTCCATGTCGTCATCTTTGCTGACAAAAACAACACCTTTGCCCTTGATTCCATAGACATTGACCATATCTAATGACTGATATTTCTCAACGGCAATATTGGCTGCTGCCTTCTTGGCGCCACCTGCCTGAAGATTTGAGGAGCAGAGTGCTTGCAGTGCTATTGTCTGCATTTCCTGTTCGCTTCGGTCGTTAGCGAAGTTTGGCACAGCGAGCAGAGAAGCAATAAAAAGTGTAAGAGTCTTTCTCATATTATATAAATTTATTTGGGTTAAAACTGACTCTAAACAAGAATGGCGAAGCACTTGTGGCTTCGCCATTCTCTATAGAATATAATAACTTTTTGTTTACTCGTTGGGTTCGAATGTATCGTAGTCCGTAATCTGCCCCAAGTTACTTGCACTTACATACCACTGCATCAAAATCATGCAGTAATAATCATCGTACATGAAGCTGGGTGAGTTTACCGACTTGCGAGTGAGACCATCTGCATAATAGATTGTTCCGTAGTCAGGATAAGTATATGGAGTAGCCTGCTCAGGAACTACAAGCTGGGTGATGGTAAGTCCATTTTGGTCTGTTCCCTTTTTGTCTGTAAGATTAAAGGTCATGTGCTTACCTGTTCCCCAGAAGTTCTTGAAGCGGAAGAGTTTCGGATTGGCATCATTTACCTGCAAGGTGGCTGGTTTGGAAGCGCCAAACAACTGAGCACCGGCACCATTGAAATTGTAAGTACCTTCGGCAACGGTAGTCCAACTGTTGGCAGTAAACTGTACTGTAGCCAAGGACTTTCCACCACCTACAGCTACCACGGCTATAGTGTTGTCACCACTAAGGCTCTTGATGGTCTTGTCTATATTGGCAGCACCTTCTGCACCTTCAATCTTTTCACCATTCTCGACTACATAGTCCTTATAGCCTTCCTCACCCAGTTGAGTAAGGCGGCTTTCATAATCAGCAGTTTTCTCTACCAGCAGATAAGCACTCTGTGTAGCGCTGTTGGTAGCGATACGAATCTGCGTATCAATATCAGCATCATTAGGCTCTGTGGCTGTGTACTGATAAAGAGTTGCTTTAGCTTGACTGTCAGAACCGATGTCGGAACCTTCATCCTCAGAGCAGGCGGTAAACATAGCTACCGAAACGAGGGCAAAGAACAGTCCATAAATATATTTTTTCATATTCTTTTCTTTTATCTGTTAAACTATAGTTTTACCATGCATACTCTGGTGAGTCGCTTGTAGGAGTTGTTACCATCGGGTTCTGAGTACAATCGGCATTGTATGCACCCTCACTCTCCACAATCATCAAGGTCATCCATTGTGGCACACCAGTTGTGTTCCAACGGGATTCCTCGCAGTGGTTAGTACCGGCATAGCTGCGAATCACACTCTTGCCAAAGCGCTTGATGTCGAGAGTAGCGAAGCCCTCGCCCCAAAGCTCTACACGACGCTGCCACCAAATCTCGTTCTGGAAGCCGGAGTTGCTGCTGTTGCCATACTTATCGTTGACGTGCTTGCCATATACGAATTGTGGGTCACGTGCCTTGGCAAAAGCCTCAAGCAACTGCTTGCCACGAGCCTCGTCCTGCATACCTGCAGCCTCTGCCTCGATGAGCTTCATTTCCTCAACACGCATCAATGGTACTGACTGGAGGAAGCCCTTGGCTGTATTGTTGTGTCCTTCCACACCATTGGCTGTACGGAACTTCAAGCTCAGACCACCTGTTCCTGGCCATTTGGCTATTTCGGCAGAATACTCAAGCCATGTAGGATAGTCAGAATATTCCTTCAACTTATTCTCAAGTTCCGTACCTTCCATGTCGTTGGTAGAGAAGTCTACAAAGCACTTCTTGCGACAGTCGGTAGCAGGAATGGTCTCATAGAGGTGACGGTCTATCAACTTGGCATCACCATAGTTGGCAGCATAGCCACAGGCAGAGACATCCTTGTCTGGGTTGATCTCAAGCGACATCTGAGAACCCCAAGAAGTATCAGCATCGTTGAGTTTGATACATGGGTCAGTGTCCTTGTAAGTCACACAGAACATCCATGCCTCGTTAGGAGTATTGAAACCAGTCTCACGATCGGTATATTCTGCAGAAGACATCACAGAATATCCTGCTTGTGCCTTCTTGGCGTATTCTTCTGCCTTGTCCCATTTGCCCATTACGAGGTAGGCACGTGCCTTCAGACCATAAACGACAGAAACATCAGGAGTAGTCTTGTCCGGACGCTCATAGCCAGCAAGATATTCCTCTGCCTTGTCGAGGTCGGAGATGATGAAGTTCCACATCTTCTCGTTGGTAGCACGAGGGTTGTGGTTCATGTCGATGCTCTCGTCATCAGAAACGATAGGCACGGTCTCTGCCTCTGGATTCTTGGTATAAGTCTCGTTGGCATACATCTGTGCCATATCCTCATAGAAGAAGGCGCGCATGGCGTATGCGATACCCACGCCACTTTTCTGCTCTTCTGTTGGGTTGCCTGCACCCATCTTGATGACAGTATTACAGTTTTTGATCCACGCATAATATACAGTCCATGGAATTTGACACATCAAATATTGTGGTGTCAACACATCGAAATAATTGTACCATACTGTGAAAAATCCAGGTGCAACTGTGGCTGGATAAGCGATATCCTGACCCATAAGGTCACGCTGAATCATCTGTGAAGGATAGCCAAAATCGTAGTTGTTATCACTCAATTTGGATTCACTGTTCATCATTGGGCGCCCATTCATATCGGCTGTAATAGCCGATACAAACTTATTGAACGAGTTGGGAGCCGAAGAAGCTTGGTCTATGGTTACAGTGCTGCTCTGTGGGTCAACTTCTTCGATACAACTGGTGAACGAAGTTGCTGCCAAAGCAAGAGCAACAAATGCTGTTTTATTTATTTTCATCATTGTTTCGTCTTTTAATGTTTTTAGAACGTCAATTGAATACCACCAGAGATATTACGTGTAGGTGAGTAACTTGTGCCAGTCACGCCGTCATAAGAGTAGCGTGGATCCAAGCCCTTGCGAGCTGAGATGAAACCAAGGTTCTCACCAGAGCAGTAAATGCGAATCTTAGAGAAGTATGGTATCAAGTTCTTTGGGAAGGTGTAACCTACTGTGAATGACTGGAAGTTGAAGTAACTTGCATTGGTCAAGAAACGGTCAGATGCCTGACTGTTGTCATCACCATACTGCCAGCGAGGAATGTTGCTGCTGGTATTGTTAGGACTCCATGACTTGATATAGTCCTTATGAATAGCCACACCACCTGTAGAGTTGGCTGTCAGAGGATTCATCAAACCAGCATACTTCATATCGTACACCTTACCTCCAATCTGGTAATCGAAACTGAATGTAGCATCAAATCCCTTATAAGAAACAGTGGTGCTAAGACCGCCAGATACCTTTGGCAACAAAGAACCTGTCTCATAGTTGCTGGCCTTGCTGGCGTCAGTTGTAGTGTAAGACAACTTCTGACCAGGGCGACCTGTTCTTTCACTGTCTGAGATATCCTCGTCTACCCAATAGAGCGCCTCACCCTTATCGTTGACACCAGCATACTTAGGTAGGAAACCATTGTAGAGAGGTCCACCCTCCTTGTACCAATACATGGTGTAGCTCATGTCACTGGCCTGTGAGAAACCACCATACTGGTTCTTTGAAGTAGAATCAAGCTTCAAGATCTTGGTCTTGTTGTGTGCCAAGTTGGCCGTAACTGACCAGTCGAAATCCTTAGTGCGGAAAATGTGACCTGTCAAGGTCAACTCAACACCCATGTTGCGAAGGTCGCCCACATTGCTGTAGTAGCCACGAGTACCCTGTGACTCTGGCACACGCAACCAGAAGAGCAAGTCGGTAGTCTTCTTGGTATAGAAGTCGAAGCTACCACTCAGTCGACCCTTGAAGAAACTGAACTCAGTACCAATGTTGAAGTTGGTAGTAGTCTCCCAAGTGATATTCTTGTTACCCAAGAGTGCGAAAGATGCAGACATCTCTGTATCTGAAACCTGAGACAAGGTATAGAGGTCGGTGTAAGCCCAGTTGCCGATGTTATCGTTACCCTGCTGACCGATAGAAGCCTTCAACTTCAACTCGTCTACCCAAGGAGCTTTAAACCATGCTTCCTTGTTGATCAGCCAAGCAGCGCCTACTGACCAGAAGCTACCCCAACGGTTCTCCTTGGCAAAGCGTGAAGAAGCATCACGACGATAAGAGAAAGAGCCGAAGTACTTGTTGTCGTAGTTGTACTGAGCATTGCCGAAGAAACCCTCTACGTTGTAAGCAGACTCATAGCCACTTGCATCCTTCTTGTTGGCAAAGGCGCTAATCTGCAAGATGCTTGGCGAGAAGCCGCCCTCAGCCAAGGCATCAAGATAGGTGCTGTTAATCTTGTAGTATTCGTGACCAAGCATCACGGTAACACCATGCTTGCCAAAGTTGTCGAAATAGGTAAGAGTCTGTACGTGGTTCTGACGCCAGCTTTCTGTAGAAGACTTAGAAAGCGAACCGTTCACACCCGCCTTAGAACCGAAGAATGGATTGGCATAGCCTGTCGCATTGGTATGTCCCCAGATAATGGTGCTGGTCAAGTTGGCCTTCAAGAAGTCTGTAATCTGAATATCTGCGGTGAATGTACCATTCAACTGATTACCCTTGTTCTCACTCTTGTCATAGTTGTTGGAAGCAATAGGGTTGTAGTTGTTGTTGAATGGACGGTTGATACCTAATGTAGAAGAGCCCAAGTCGTACAAAGGCAAGCCTCTCTCGTCGGTTGGGATATATACGTTGCCATTTTCGTCAATCTGACGGAGATACAATGGATAAATAGGAGCCATACTGGATGTGAAGCTCAAGCTGGTACCTAAGTTGGCATTGGCAGTCTGTGTAGAGTGTACAAAGCCAATGTTGGCGCCCAACTTCAACCACTTCTTGATCTGATAGTCGGCCTTCAATCGAGCAGTGATTCGCTCGTAACTTGAGTTCTTGATGATACCCTCATCATTCAAGTAACCTAAGCTGGCATAATAAGAAGAACGGTCAGAACCGCCACTTGCGTTTACGTTATATTCCTGACGCAAAGAGTTCTGGAACACTGCATCTGTCCAGTCGTCAGGTGTTACATAGTATGACTTACCGCCAGCACCTGTGATAGTGCGGCCTAAAGTTGCATTAGGATTCAACTTGCCGTCCAAACCAATGAGCTGCTCTGTGTCAGGATAGCTGTACACATTGTATGCCAACTTATTCAACATAGCGGAGTTTGCCTTTACATTGGCTGCGTTGGCACTCAAGCCATCAGCATAGTAATATTTGTTGTAATATTCTGAGTACACAGCCTCGTAATACTGACCAGGATCTGTGATAACATCATACTCAGGAACGGCACGAGAGTTGGAACCCCACTTCATGTCGACATTAATCTTGCCTTCTGAATTATTGGCACCCTTCTTGGTTGTTACAATGATAACACCAGCAGCACCACGTGCACCATAAAGAGCAGCAGAAGCTGCATCCTTCAATACAGTAACCGACTCGATATCATCTGTAGGGATATTAGAAAGACTTGCTGAATAAGGAGCACCATCGACAATTACCAATGGGTCTGTAGCTGCATACATAGAAGCGATACCACGAATGTTGATGCTACCCTGACCTGCACCTGGCTGGCCTGAGCTACCGCGCATCTGCAAACCAGATACAGAACCAACCAAAGCATCAGCTACGTTAGTGGTAACCTTCTTGGAAAGTTCCTCAGAACCTACTACAGCTGCCGAACCTGTGAAGGCGCTCTTCTTGGCTGTACCATAGGCAACAACCATAACCTCGTCCAAAGAATGGTTGTCTGGATCCAATACAATCTTCATGTTCTTTGCGGCCTTGACGGTCTTGGTGACCATGCCGATGTACGATACCTCCAACTTCGCGTTGGCTGATACGTTCAGTGAGAAGTTACCATCGATGTTGGTAACAGTACCGGTATTGGTGCCTACCACCTTGATGCTGGCGCCGATAACTGGCGAGCCATCTTCGGAAGAGGTGACCGTTCCGGAAACTTGAGTTTGTGCCAAAGCCATTCCTATGCTAAGGAACAGGCAGGCGATAAACGTCATGAGTCTTTTTTCCATAAATCTCTCTCTTTTTTTTAAAATGAATGTATAAAGTTTATTCTTTTCTCATATCTTTGTATCCACCTCGTGCCCCGAGGTGGAAAAAACTATGCTATTTTATATATAAAATCTCTCTCTTTATAGTACAATATTTAACAATTGAATTGTAACGGCTGCAAAATTATATAAAATTTAGTTATTCACCAAATATTTCTTGCAAAAAGTTGCATTTTTAACCATTAAACTCACAAAAGTCTTTAAAAATACCATTTTTACTTATTATTTATAAGCGCATTTTGTCGTTTCTGTGGTTTTAGATAGCATTCTTTAACTTATTATGTCGGGATAAGCCTCGCTCGGCTCATAACTTCTATTCATAATTGGATTACGCAAATACCCTTCACCCTTCATCTTTTCCTTGAAATCCCCTGTGTTTATCGGGGGTTCAGAGGGTGAAGGGTGCAAGTCAACCCTTCATCACCCTTCATCACCCTTCATCTTTTTGCCATTTTCAGATTTCGGTTAACAACTGATAGAGTCGTGCTCATGCTTCTATTAAGCCCAGCCTGAGTCGTCTATTATGACCAATCCGAGCCTTCTATTATGCCCAGTCCAGGTCTTCTATTAAGCCCCAGTTTAGGCTTCTATGATGCTTGCTATGGTTTCTATGGTTCCGCGCATTAATCTATACTTTCGCTTTCAGCAGTTTCATCTCCTCTGCCGTCAGCCCCGTCACATCCATGACTGTCGCTTCATCCATTCCCTTTGCCAGCATCTTCTTAGCAATCTCAAGACTTCGCAGGTTCATACCTTCTGCTCTTCCTTCTGCTCTTCCTTCTTCCATACCCTCTTCTTTACCTTTCTGGTATCTGTCATCCAAAAGGGTTCTTTCAACGCTTACGGAATCCCAGAATTTGTCGTAGGCACGGAGCTCGGCATCAGTAAAGCCGGAAATTTCCAACTCCTCTACGGCTTTTCCAATCTCCGGGTCATTAAGCAGGTCGGAAGGAATCTCCTTCGTATTGGAATTGATTTCTGTGAGGAAACGGAGCCACAAGACCATCATGCGCTTGTCGGCAATGGAATGAGGCGTGAACTTAGGGAGTTCAATGAAGGTAAAATGCAAGCCTTTAATTACCTTATTGCTGTCCTTGTCGTGCACGATACGATAGTTGTGGATGAAATCCGGAGTGTCATGTGCGAAGATATCATTCACAAGATTCAGAGAATATACGGGTTGCAGTTCGCTGTATTTTCCTCCCTTTTTAGCCTGACTCACATAGAGCTTGGATGCATTGAAAAGTACTCGCTGCTGGAATGCGTCAGACCATTCCATTTGCATCTCCACGCAGAACTTTCTGCCTTTAGAATCTGTGCAGAGTACATCCACGATGGTGTTCTTGCCCCCTTCGAGCTGGGGCACAAGTTCTGTTGGCAGATACTCTATCTTGTGTATCTGCTCCTCGTCGCTGAGTGGTAACAGGGCGTTCAGAAGGCTGATCAGTCTTGCAGGATGATTGCCGAATATCTTCTTGAACGTAAGGTCTGCCTTAGGGTCTAAGTACTTCATAACCATTAGTTTTAAAATCTATAACGCAAAGTTACGACTTTATCTTCATATCTGCAAGAAATTTTTGAAAATTATGAAGGGTGATGAAGGGTTGACTTGCATCCTTCACCCTCTGGAACCCCGATAAACACAGGGGATTTCAAGGAAAAGATGAAGGGTGAAGGGTATTTGCGTAATTAATTCTTTTTTAAAACGGATACAGACAAAATGCCTACTTGTGGCACAATAGTGCCCCTTCGAAGGGCACAAAAGTGTCCTTTGAATAGAATCCGTCGGTCCCACGTTGCTCAGTTACGCTCCCACGTTTCCCGCTTTCGCTCCCACGATTTTCTGTTTCGCTCCCACAAACGTCAGATGCGCTCAGAGAAAGGGCAAAAGCTTTAAAATACCGGGCAATTTATAAGGCTGTTGCCCTTACAGGGCGCATTGCCGATTGCTATTATACCCAGGGCGCTGCCCTGGGCTAAGAGCTTCTGCCCCTTCTATTATATTTGCACTTGGAAAAATAAAGAGGTGAAAATCTTTATATCTGCAAATTATTGTTAACTTTGCAGGAAAATAGATAAGTACAATAAAAAAGAAGAATACTCCATATCCAGCGTTAACCCTGTGCCCTTTC
>OCQK01000043.1_pt1 | contig 23614 bp, 18 predicted proteins | sample 1481281 | NCBI WGS metagenome assembly OCQK01 (sample SAMN03418281, study PRJEB22391) | human gut metagenome | biome: human-gut; feature: organic feature; material: feces | host: Homo sapiens | place: Italy | collected 2013-04 | reverse complement strand
GGTACCCACTATAACAACCCAAGCTTCGGTTATGGCGGCTATTGCTTGCCCAAGGATACCAAGCAGCTCTTGGCAAACTATGCCGATGTCCCAGAGAACCTGATAGAGGCGATTGTGGAAAGCAACCGTACCCGCAAGGACTATATTGCAGATGCTGTATTGCAGAAAGCCGGCTGGTACAGCTATTCCGAGAACAACCAGTTTGGTGCCGAAGTCAATTCATGCGTCATAGGCGTTTATCGCTTGACAATGAAATCAAACAGCGACAACTTCCGCCAGTCAGCCATACAGGGCATTATGAAGCGTATCAAGGCAAAGGGCGCAGAGGTCATCATCTATGAGCCAACACTCGAAGATGGCAGCACCTTCTTTGGCAGCAAAGTAGTCAATGACTTGGAGACATTTAAGGCTCAGAGTCATGCCATCATCGCCAACCGCTATGATACCTGTTTGGATGATGTCAAGGATAAGGTATATACCAGAGATATATTTAGAAGAGATTAGAGATAAAAAGGCTATAAGTTGTCACTTTAGCTGTAAAGTGTATGTTATAAAAATATATACCTCTTCCCCGAATTCCATATTTACGACCTCCTCGATGATATTGCCTTCTATTATATATAATAAGGTGCTCAACTTTCGCAAATGTCGAAATTATAGAAGTTAAAGCCATAAGCCAATAGAGGGAATGTCTTATGTTTGTTTTCAAGCCCACAAAGGCTGTTGGCTATAACTTCTGAACTTACTAAAGTTCATTTTTGGGGAATCGTAAGCAAAAAATGCTAAGATTTGATACGAAATCCAAAAAATATTTGTATTTTTGCAATAATTTCGCCCTTCCCTAAGAAGAAAGGGCGATGAATGTAAAATAAAGACACATGTGCAGAGGCTGCGTGCCAAATAAAAACTCATATATACGATTCAGATGATGCACATTATGAAAAAAGCGACTAAGCTACCGCAACCATCATGTATGGTTGCAGCAAAAGACATAAAGTAGAAAGCGAATATGACGCAGGATTGCTTGAATTCACCTTCTACAGCCGACGTAAGCTACCGCTTACCAAAGGGCATCCACGTTACTGGGGCTGATGACAAATCGGATCCAGCTATAGAAGGAATGCCCTGGGGCTACTTGTTTTTTCACAACAAGACAGCCCGGGCTTTTGAGAAGGAGATGAAAGACCATAACGACCAAAACAATTCTACTATTCCTTGTTTCATTATTCATGATTACAGCTCTTCGATCCAGCCGAACAGTGCGTGAGCATCCAAGCAAGGACATTCCTTAGGCGTGGTGCCGGGCAAATCACGATGCCCCACGATTTTCGCCTTCGGAAACAGGCGGTGAAGGCGAGTCAGCACATCAATGATTCTTTCCGTCTGCTCAGGCGTGCGAGTATCACAAGGCTGCGCATGCTCATTCAGTCCACCCTCGTAGCAGATACCGATAGAACAACGATTGAAAGGTCTCGCATGCGCCCCCACTTCGAGCAGGAAGCGATGTTGCGTCATGCTACCATCCTTGCGGATATAGAAGTGATAGCCCACATCATAGAAACCACGGCTCTTATGGTCGCGTCGCAGTTGTTCCACACTATAGTCCTGGTTGCATCGAGTAGCCGAGCAGTGCAAGACCAAAAACTTCACGGAGTCGGCATTCATCATCAGTTTGCCGTCCTCCACTCTGGCGAGGAGCGTGCGTTCATTACGCACCAGCTCCTCCCCAATCGATAAAGGAAATCTTTCTTGAATCATTTTTTGATGAATTAAGGAAGTAAAGAAGTTAAGACAACACCTTTGTGGGTGCAAAACATTAAAAGAGAGCACTTGTGCACGAGCTTACGCCCAGTGCAGTCAACGCTGCGATGATAGCCTGTACAACAGCATTCATGATAGATACCCAAGAAATCTTCTTGGAACCATTGTTGAAATTTTCATTTTGATTATTCATATGCATTTGATTTTAAAATTAAAATAGTGTAGTTTGTGCCTGCGCCCGATCGCACTCGGGCGCAGCGCATTCCTCATTCGGGATTATTCACCATCTCCGGTGCCTTCGGTTCCCTCAGTTCCGCTGTTCTCACCGCCTGCTGGAGTGTTGCCACCTGAAGGGGTGCTTCCGCCAGTTGGAGTGTTGCCGCCTGAAGGAGTGTTACCGCCGTCACCAGAAGATGAAGTCTTCTTCTCGTCCTCTTCTCCGTACTTAACAAGTGTTACCTTTTCTGGAAGCAAGTTGTAGATACGCATGCCATTAAATATGGTGAACGAAGGGCGGAAAGCAGGGATAATGGTTTTGACCAAAGAGGCGTTGGCCTTCTTCTCCTCGCTCACAGCCTTGCCTGTAAGGAAGCGGAGATAGAGTGTTCCGAAGCCAAGAAGTTCAATGTTGTATCCCTTCTTCAAGTTCTCCTTCACATAGTAGGCGTAGCGGTCGAGCACCGCTTTTACATCTGCAGGAGTAGCTGTTGATTCGGCAGAGATTTGTTTTGCAACCTCGGCAGAGGTCAAAACTCCGTAACTAACAGGATGTACAGTGTAGACTGTTTGTCCCTTTTTCTCACCCATGTTCATGGTCTTCTTGACCACTTTGTAACTTTTACTCATAGTTTTAAAAATTTAAAATGTAAATACTATAATGATTGCAATTTCTTAATTGCGATTGCAAAGGTACAACATTCGCTAAGCCTCCTGTCCGTTTCTGTCTGGGAGCGTCAGGAAGCTTCCCGAAATGCCCTTTTCACTCCTTTTCTTTATAGATCGATAGCCAATTTCTCGCAGATAAACTTGACTGCAGCAGGAGGAAGAAGTCTCGTGGAAGGAGAGACACCCATACGGGCAAGTTCCTCATCGAAAGGTTTTGTCCATCGTCTAAAAGTCTTAGAAGTGATGCCGGCGTAAACAGCCAGCTCAAATTTGTACATTGCTTTCATTTCTATATACCTTATTTATATATGTAACACATATCAGATATAGCTTTTGATGCATCAGTTGCTTTCTGAATTCGTTGGCAAAGATATGAAGAAAAAGAGGTTAAAGAAAAAGCATTCATAAGCGTTTACTTCACATCCTGTTTTATTTACTGCCCATTCATAAAAGACATAAATTATGGAAGAAAAAACTACTATTACCTTTAACATTAGTGGTGGAAACAATCAGATTCTGCCCAATGCTACCGAAGCAGTACAAAACTTTTATGGTAGCGAGTTTTCTAAAAGTGTTTCTCAAGAAGAAAATGATTTTCAGAATTCCTTGTCAGCAACCGAGGTGCAAAAACTGCATGTGTATATAAAGGAACAAGCAGTGTTAACAGATTATGTTTCCCGATTGAAACAATGTAAGTCCGCCGCCGAAATAGGTGTGGTTGTGGTAGATATGATTCTTGATGAGCGAGTAAACGTAGATCAGGAGTTGGCTGTAAAAGGTGTATTTATAGAAATGTTGAAGGAATTGGTTCCTGACTTAGAAAAAGGTGGAACAGTCAATAACATTCGTCAACGTATCCAAGATGCATGGATGAAAAGACCTAATAAGAAAAAATAAAATTTAAAGCGTATGTCAGAAGAAACAAGTACGGTAGATGTTCGTGGAGGGAATAATCAATTCCTTCCAAAGGCTACTACTGCTATACAGAATGTTTATATAGGCGATGATGCTGTTGCACAAGCATTGAATGCTCAAGTTACGCCTGTAGCAAATAGTTCTGAGGACGTTACCTTATTGACGATGAACAGCTTTAGCTTTTCATTGCCACAAAGCCCTGTCCATGAAATTATTCGCAAGACAGAAATCGCTTTTGCTGAGAAGCGATTGAAAGAGCATAATATCCTTTGTCTGACGGGAGAGGAAGGTGTTGGTTTGACCACGTTATTAGCACAGTTTGCCCGCGCTCATTCTGGTAATTGTGTATGTTATTTCTATGATGGTTTTGAGAGAATTCGTCTGGAACCTGAAATCATGGAAAAAAGTATCGTGGAGCAATTGAACTGGTTTGTCAATGGCATTAACTATGATAAAATTCCCTACCGCAAGATAACTGACATATATAGTAATGTTATCCGAAAACTCAGACAGATAGGAGAGCCTTTGTATTTCGTTTTGGATGGATTTGATAAGGTTCCATCAGAAAACCTTGAAGGGATAAAGCGCATATTGGGCAATCTTCTCTGGGAAAGAGCACGCTTTATATTTACTGGCGATTCTACAGAAATATTGAAATTCTTCTCGAAAAGTGCCCAGCTCGATTTCTATCATAATGAAATTATGTGTTTTGGCGAGGCAGATGTAAAGGCATACTTTCATAGTTTTAATGAAAATTTGGATGAAATGCATCTCGCTAAGCTCTATGAGATAACCAGAGGTAATGCTCATAGAATGTCGGTAATAAGCCAAAAAATCATGAGTGATGAAGGCTTAGAACATTTGATGGTGTCTGATATCACGGGTGAGACCGACTTGTATGATGAAGATTTTAGAAAGATATTCAGTGATGGAGATATTTTTGTAAAAGAGTTTTTCGCATTGCTTGCGTATGTGGAATTTCCACTTACCTTATCGATGATTACATGTGTGTTTGGAGTGGAAGAAGATAAGATTCAGTCAACTATCAATGAATTTCCTGCTTTTATTATCCAAGATAGGGGTATCTGCAAGCTCAGATCAGAAGGGTTTCGTAAATATCTGACCGAGAGATTAGAGGATTATAAGCAGCCTGTTGAGTTAAAATTAATCAAAGTCTTGGAAACGGGTGATAATTTGCAGAAATATAGCAGCTATATCCCTGCACTTTATAAGTCTTTGAATCAGACTGATAAACTCATCAAATATTTGAGCTCAGAAAACATTCATCGCATCTTTGTCAATAGGCAGTCACAGGCAGCGTTGAATCTGCAATGTGATTATGGATATGCTGCATGTCAGAATATTGAGGAAAAATACATGGCCAATATTTTTCAGTTTGCTTTGACCAAGTCAACATCTCATGAAATTGAAAATAATGAAATGTGGGATAATGAGATAGAAGCTTTGTTGGCAGTCAACAAATTTGAGCAAGCTCTCGTGTTGGCTCAAAACATATACTTGTTGGAGGAACGTTTGAAAGCTTTTCTTTTGATTGCTCGTAGGAAAAAGGAAATGAAAGTTTCTGATTTAGATGTTGTCAATGAGAATATCCATCAACTGATTAAGATTATAGATTTTGAAAATATTCCGAATAAAGGAATTGAATTAGCCAAGTTATTGATGCCTTTTGATTATGAGGCGGCAGTGAAGATTATTGATGATATTTCCAAGAGATACAATACAGCTTTCGACAGTGATCATATCTATACCCTGCTTTCGCTTTCGGCGAATGAAGATGGTGGTATGAGTGGTAATTTCGATATTGTTAGTTCTAAGATTCAGGATGATACGATGCGTTCATTTGCCAAGGTAGCCAAGAGCCTTTTTGCAAATGATAGCGTGGAGTATGTCCTGAGCGAATTAAACAAGTTGCCAAAGGATTCACAGAAGTTGCATCTGCTTATGTTTTGGCTGCCAGAGCACAAGAATGCTAAAAATGTAGGAAAGGCGGTTCTTGTTGCCTTGAAATTGATTATGTCAGAATCTAATGTGGAAATGCCAAAGGCGAAGGTGCTGAATTCCTTCTGTGGGTCAATGAAATACATGGATGAAGATTGTGCGCGAAAGTCCATGGTATATCTGGATTCTATGAAAGAGAGCATAAAATTCCCGACTTATGATTATGTTGATTTAGAACTTACCATCATAGGCGCCATTAAAGGAATTTTACCGCAAGAAAGCTTGAAACTTTTGGAAGATTTATATCTATATATAGATGAATTACAAGATGCTTCCGTAAGGCTGACTTGTTTGTCTAAATTGTTGGGCAAATTTGAAGATCTGGGTGACAAGAGAAAGTTAGAGGTGGAAATGTTGTCTACCGTAGACTTGTCTCATAGTATTCGAAAAGAATTTAAGACCTTGTTGGGTCAAACGGCTTACCATAATAAAGTGGTAGAAGGTCCAATCAAGGCATTGGTGTGCAATTATAGGAGTTTGGTGGATGAAATGATTGCCGAAATGAACACTTCGGTCAATAAAAGCCGTGCCTATTCATATGCTGCACGCCAATACCTTAAACAAGAAGATGAGTCGAGTGTGAAACTCCAGCTATTTTTCTGTTTCTTATCCAAGACCAAAAGTGTTTATGACAGGCAGCGTCCTTTGGAAACTTTGGCGATAAAATTGCTCTATACAGAGAAGATTAAAGATGAGAAACATTTGGAGGCAGTCAAGGACAATTTCCATTATTACGAAGAGATTGAAAATCCCGCTAATAAGGCAGTTTTCCTTATGTGTATCTACATTTGGGTAAAGAAAAACTTTACAGATGAAGATTTTTCTCGCAAGATAAGGTCCTTAATGTTGGCGAGCTGGAACACCATTGATATTTTGGCAAATAAGATAGGAGCAGGTTTTTTCATGGCGAAGCATTTGTCGAAGGTTTCATTAGAGGAAGCTTGTGTAATGATAGATGAATGTGAAAGCCTTAAGGAAAAGTCGATGTTGGCTTCATCCTCAAGTATTGAGGCTTATAGGCAGAGTCTGGATTTATATACAATATCTCTTTGTTACCTTATTCGAACTAAGCTTTGTGATGAAGTCTGTCTTGAAACATTTGCATCAGATATAAAGAATATAGTTTCTCCATGCGAAGAAATCGGTTTATGGGGAAACATTGCCCTTGAATATCATCTGGCGAATGATGATCAGATGTTTTATTCTATATGCAACCAGCATTTCCCTGCAAGTTACGACCAATTTTCTCTTCAAGTTCAGAAAAGTATCATTTATCAAAACTCTCCTGCTCTTTTCCTATGGTCGCAAGACGCTTTCTTCAAATTGCTGGACAATTATGAGGATGAATTTTTTGTCAATGAATGCATCCGGCGTTCTGCTCAGTTTGTAATATGCAAAAATGTATTTTTGATGTCGGCAGACTTGGAATATAAAGAATACAAACTGTCGTATAAAGATTATACGCTTTTGCTGTCTCTTCTGGAACATTCTACAGATGAATATACTTTCTATCATGTAGTAAATATCATAGGAAAAAGTTTGAAGGTAACCAATGTAGATGATCCCTTGAGTATAGACCAGAAGGGACTTGTCATAGGTGACGCTCGACGGATAGTGGAGCAAAAATTGCCTACATTGTCTGGAATACAACATGATGGTTATAAATTGATTTGTTTGGCTGCCTTGGATAATGCTCAAAAGGCATATACTTCCAAGGATAAGAATGAGTGGAAGCGTAAAATCTCAGCGATAAAAAATACGGCAGATGAAGCTTTCGTATATTTTTCCATAGCTCCTTTTTTCTCCAAGCAGAGCGATATGAAAGAGTTTTTTGAGAAAGGCATATCTTTGTCCGAGTCAATCTCTTCTATTTATGACAAGGAAAAGCGATTGGACATGAGTATTAGCGAATGTATGGAGAACAAATTAGGTTCTTTGGTGCCAGAAATTGCTAATAGTGCCATGCAGAGCTTGCGAATCAATGGCAGTTTGCAGGATCATAAGGACTTGGTTGATATGATTTATCAGCATAAACCAGAGTTGGCAGAACAGTTGGTGAAAAGCTTGGATCAAGATCCTGCCCGTCTATGTTATAAAAATAAACTCCTACAGCATATTCATTCTATGAAGAAGATTTCTAAGGCGACTAAAAAGTTGGATACGATTTCTTCTTTGGACAAAGAGGAACAGATTCGCTTTTTCAATAAGCAATTAGAACAACTACTATTGGAGAAAGGACAGGTTTTATCTGTCAAGAAAGTGTTCTCCTTGGCAATACAGCACATTTTTCAGACTGGTGTAAGCGAGGCAAAGGCGGCAATCATCTATTTAATGGAAACTGTTTACAAGAAACAGTTGTTGTCTGCTAATCAAAAAGAACTGATGCTGAATATTCATCAAACCATCCGATCCAACTTTAAGATAGCCTTATCTCTTGGTGCAAGAACAAAGGAACGGTTGTTGCAAATAGATAAAATTATCTGTGAAAATCCGACGAAGCTTGCTAAAGTAGCCAATAGTATAGAGTCGCTTATGCAATGGTATCAGCGATTATCTTATAATGCGTTGTACATTGTTGATGCACAGTTTGAACCTGTAGATTTGGAATACATCAAGAAATTGTCAAATATTAATAGTGAATTAAAAATCTATATTTTGGCAAATAAGAGTGTTCATACAATTGGCGAATATAAAGACAAATGTATCGAGCCTATAAATATATCTTTAATATCGTACAAAAAAGAAGAACAGAATGAGCCGTTGAAAAATTGCAGCTGGATTTGCTATGATGTTGATGAGGATTTGTATGAAGGTAGAACCCTTGGCTCTTTAAAGGACACTCCGAAAGAAATGCTACAGTTAGATATCCAAGATTCTATTATGTTGTACAACAGATACGTTTATATGGGAGCAAGGAGGTTGGAAGGCAAAGATGTCCAAGTTGAAACTTTTGTGTTAGAATAAGCAAATCTTTTGACAATATTTTCAAAAAGTATCTCTGATATTCTCGTATTTTCAAGAAAAAAGTTTTCCGTTTGAAATGTTTAAATTATGAGATTGCTTTATAAATTATTGATGTTTAGATAGTTATGCTATTGCTCGTAAAAGGGCTTAAAACGTGAAATCTATAGTCGTACGACATTGCATACTATAGTTGTACGACTATAGCTCTGGAGTTGTACGACATAGCATAGTATAGTCGTACAACTTCAGAGTTGTCGCTGTACAACTATAAGTTAGAATAGTTACTTACAGCTCTATTTATGGTAGAGAATAGTAAAGTTTTTTGTCTGACGGGTATCTATTTGAAGAGTCTTTCTATCTGAATTTTTAAGTGAAAATATTATACGCCATTCAAGTGACGGGATGACTATAATTTACAGCACATAATCATAGCAACGATATGAATAACTTTAAAGAGATAAATTTAGTAGTCGTAACAGGCTATGTTGATTTGAACGTTGGTATGGCTATGTGTTGAAAAATATAACCGAGCCAACGCCAGAGGATAAACTTTATACTCTTCTTCCTGGGTTTGGGGATGAAGAACAATAAAAATGAAATTAAAATTTAGTCAAATCAGGGTATAACCTCCACAGGCATTAGCTGGTGGATGGTTAAGCCTCATATATGTATAGGCAATATGAGGTGATACCTAATACTTATGATAGTCTACTTATGATAGTCTGATAACAAATGTTCAAAAAAATAACAGAAAGGTTAAAAGATTAGAATTATTTTAGAAAACTATTGTTACAAAAAGAACAGTCAGTCTTTCTGACAATAAAAATAAGTGCATCAATTTTCGGGTATTTACAAAAGTGGAGGAATAAAATATGGTGGATTTAAAAGCAATATTCAAGGAAAAAATTTTTATTGAGACAAAAGTGAAGTCTATAGATAGCCTTTTTCTCAATGAAGATAGGTTAGAAAGTACTAATTATCATCCTACTTATCAGAGAAATTATGTATGGGATGAGGAGAAAGCTACTTATTTCATAGAAAGTATTTTCTTGGGAACTGAGATACCTCCATTGATATTCTTTCAAAAAGACTTGTCTTTTGAAGTTATTGATGGACGACAAAGATATGAAACTATCTTACGATTTGTAAAGGGGGAATTACGTCTTCGTAAATCAGGATTGCATAAATTGGGTTCGTTAAAAGATTTTGTTGGTAAGAACTTTAAGGAGCTAAGTGAAAAGTACAGAGATATGTTTTTGAGAACTAAAATACGTACTATTGTTTTTAGTTTTCGCTCAGAGCACTTTAGCCAAGAAGAGGAGGATGCTGTAAAACGTGAGATATTCCAACGTTATAACAGTGGAATAACTCCATTGAAAAGTGTAGAAATCGACAAAGCTATGTATCTGAAGGATGGACTCAATACATATTTCAAAAAAAATCTCAATGATGACAAAAAACTGCTTCTTGTAATTAAAGATATCTTTGCTTTCGAAAAAGATTCCATAGAGGTTGTTATGAAGAAAGTGAGGGAGATGCTCGTTCTTCCACATATCCCGATTTATTATTATGCCAATCGTAAACTGGATATAGTACACCGTTTCTTTGAGTTTCTTTCACAGGAAGCTGATGATGAGGATTCCTACGATATCGTTTTTGAACAATTTCATAGTAGAGTTCTGCTTATTAAGATGATAAAAGAAAAGTGTGTTCTGTCTCAAATAGAGTTTACACGTCTTTTGGCAGAATGTCTTTATTGGGCTTTGTCCATTGTTTCTTTGGAGAAAGGAGAAGATACTCTTGAAAGGGTAAAAGAAGAAGAAGTTCTTATGCGACTTGTATGTTATATTTCTGATAACATCATGGTTTATAAAAATGTAAGAAGTTCTTTTGCTGGCGAGTTCAAGAAAAGATATGATGTTACGGCTGCATTTTTTTCTAAAGAATTTAGCTTGTCTTTTAAAAAGTATCTTTCTACTACAGATGAATTTAAGGACAAGAATAGGGAAGCTAACTCCGCAACAGATGTAGATGACAATAGCTTCGGGTTTGAAAATTTGAGAATCAACAAACCCGAGCCTGTTTCTGAAGAAATCGAGGATATTTGTAGAAAGTTAGCCAAGAACAACTTCTTGATGCGCCCGACCTATCAACGTGACGAGGTCATAAACAAGAAAAAGTCATCGGCGATTATAGAAAGCTTATTGTTGGGTATTAGACTACCTCCGATTTTTGTATTTAACAGAGACGATGGAGTTCAAGAAGTAATAGATGGTCAACAGCGTTTGTTGAGTATCTTGGGATTCATAGGTGAAAAATTCAAGGATGAGAATGGAAATCTTTGTAGTTCTAAAAAGGAAGGTTTTAGGTTAGACCTAAGAAATGGTATTTTGAAAGATCTCAATGGAGCAACTTTTGAAAAGTTGGATTTAAAAAATCAGCAGAAAATCAAAAGAGCGGAATTGTGGATTATCGAAATAGATAAAAAATATAATCCTAATTTTGAACCAATAGATCTCTTTATCAGATTAAACAACAAACCGTACCCTATACGAAAGGATACATTCGAAATGTGGAACTCTTATGTGAATCGCAATATTATTGAACGTGTGAAGGAGGTCTTTAAGAGGCATAGCAGTTGGTTTTATCTTAGAAAGAAGGAAACAAGAATGGAGAATGAAAATCTATTGATGACCCTTGCTTATTTCACTTATCAAAAACATAATTGTCCAGATTGTTTTACTCATGAAAAACTATGTCCAGACAAAACCGTTGGTATATATATGGTTGGAGGCAAAATAAATTGTCGTTTGAAATCAAAGACTGATATAACCAAAATTTTGGAAGAAGCAAGCTGTGAACAGGGGATCATCAAGGCTATCAATCTCTTGGATTTTGACTTTATATCAAAGTTGGAATTACTCTGTCAAGGTAAGGAACATATGGCGAAAATATTGGATAGATTATTAGGCTCAGTATCGTCGAAGCGTACACAGCAAAATTTCTATATTCTTTGGTTGCTTTTGGCAGATTTGTCATTTGATGTCAATATGATTTCCGATATATGTTTGGATATAAATAGGGTTATCAAGTTGGTGGATACGGCAAAAAAAGTGGAAGAATTCGTCGAAGCAATTTTGGAATTTCGACAAAAATACCAATGGAAGAAGACGAATCTTTTAAGTTTGCAGTTAGGTGATATTTGCTCTATATCTCTTTATTCTTCTTCCAAAAAAACAAATACAGAAGTAGTGAGTCCTGTTCTTGATATAGTCGTAGATAGAGACAAGGAAGTAAATCAGATAGGGTATGTTCGTATAGGAAAGGATATGGATGTTACTACGGTTAAGAAATATTATGGTATTTCTCATGTTAATGTGGGATTCAATCCAAAATATGTGGCTTCAATTTTATTTGTATGCTCCAATCATTTTTCTCGTTTGTCTTTAGAAATACTAAAGAATTATCCTATAGTTTATGCTTCCATCCCATGCCAAAATGTTTTTGCTAAAGTGTTCGATTATATTCAAGCTTGTAAGGATGGAATGGATTCGGAACGTCAGTTTTTCTTGCGATTATTGGAGATAATGGCAAGACAGCTTGACGCTGAGGCAACCCAAACTGTACCTATGCAGATAGATATGGTACGACAAGTAGAACTATTGCCAGAACTGGATGATGAAAAAAACAATATTACGAGTATTTATCAGAAATGTAGTAATGTAGATTCTCCAATCATGCTCTTGCTGTTAAAATCATTAGACATTTGATAATTTGAAAGTAGATCATACATGAAAAGAATAACAAAAATATCCATAGAAAACTATAAGGCATATTTGACTTCACATACAATAGAATTGCCTAATGGGTGTAATTTGCTAGTTTATGGTGAGAATGGTAGTGGAAAGTCATCTTTAGTCAAAGCTATAATGTACTATTTAGGCAGTTCAAAAGATGATAGCCTATCTTATCAACGTAATTACTATTTATCGGATAAATCGGGAATAATCAAAATTGGTTTTGCAGATTATGATGAAGTCACGCAGACAGTTGTTCCTGAAACAGAGAAGTTGTATCAATCTTCGAGTGATAAAAATGCATCAGATAATAATTTGGACTTTATCAAAAATGCAGCAATAACCACTGGAGCCTTGGATTATTTGTCATTACTTCAAGTGTTTCTTGTAGGAAATGATCAGGGTAAATTCTTTGATTTTGTCGTTATCAATCTACTAGGAAATTTCATTTCTATGTTTACTGGTGCAAAAAAAACTTTTCGTGATAGATGGAATGAACTAAAGGAAGTGTTATTGGTGAAATCAGCAACGCGCCGAACCAAAATCCATAAAAAAGGATTGAATGATTTGCATGTATTTGAGTCAGACTTGCGTTCAACGCTTGACAAAGTTTTTGCAGATTTAAATAGTATGTTGCACACATATTTCCCTCATTTCGGATTAGACGTTAAATATGAGTTGACAGGAATGGCTGTTGTTTATGGAAGAGGACATGCGAATTGGCGTATAGTCAAAGGATTTATCTTGAAAGTTTCCAAGGATGGAACTGATATTGATAATTATAGAATGGTGCTGAATGAGGCAAGATTATCGGCTATTTCTATATGTCTTTATCTTGCTTCCATCAAATTGTTGCCAAAGGATGAACTGCAACTTCTTTTGTTGGATGACATCTTCATTGGGATAGATTCTAGCAATCGGCTACCTTTTTTACGGTTATTGTCAGACAAATTCGCTTCTTATCAGATAATTCTGTTGACTTATGATCGAAATTGGTATAATTTGGCACGTACTTATTTGACAGCCAATGTAAGGCAGAAATGGCTTACTAAAGAAATCTATAATAGCAAAACTGAAATAGAAGGACAAAGCTATTTTAACCCTTTGATTATAAGTGGTAAAACATCCTATGAGAAAGCACAATCATACCTTTATAGTCGAGACCATCCTGATTATCCTGCTTCTGCCAATTATTTCAGAAAGTCGATAGAAGAACTTTATGCTTCATACATTCCTAAAAACTATATGAAAGATGATGAGGCAGAGCAAATAGAACCCTATAAGTTGACACTGCTTACTCATCGTCTGTATAAGCTTTTGTCAAATATGCCTCATTATATAACAGACCTGCATAATTTGCAACAGGCTGTTAGCTTTATACGAACGATGCTTTCCCCATTGATTCATCCTTTGTCTCACTATTCTGACAATGAAGTATATCGAAGCGAGTTGATAGAGCTTGACCAGAATGTAGCATTGTTGGCAAATGAACTTGAAAAGGTGGATTTAAACTCGAATAGTAAGATTTTGTTAGAAAAAGGAATGTTTGTAAAGTTTACTTATGAAGGGGATAGTCCATGGCATTTCGAATATAGATATAAACTAAAAGAAAATATCCTAATTTATAAGGATGATGTAGATTCTACTACGCTTTCTTTAGGTGAATTGGATATCTATAGTATGGAAGGAATAAATGGAAGTGGTGAAACATATAACAAGATAATTGGCAAGAAAAATAAACTATTTTCTTTGCTCAAGGGAAAATCCTTGGAAGAACGTGCCAATGAAATTTTTTTTTTACATAGATTGCACATACCCTTCGGCACATTTTGTTTTTGATGTAGCTAATTTTGTCAACAGTATTTCCTTCATGGATGAAAAAAATGAATGGAAAGATTTATCAGAAAAGGTAAATTATATTTATTTTTAGTTCATAGAAAGTATTCTTTCAGAGGAAAAGTCTAAAATGAGGGTGGGCGATTGTCAATATATTCCAAACATGTTTATTGACGATTTTTCAAGGATTAGTATTCTGTGTTATCTTATGAGGTGATACCGATACCTACGACTCAAGCAACCTTATCACTCAACTTTCAGCAAGGCGGTCCCATCCCGCACAACCACCTGACGAGACCTCTGATGGTCCGTCAACCTTATAGCGAAGCGGTTAAGAGCGATGGGAGGAGCGGTTTCCTCTTCTTCCCTGAGGGGAGAAGACCGAGAAGAGAGGTGGAGCCTTCCTTAATGGGAAAAAGTGATGCCAATGAGTGCAATGAAAACTCGCTTTCAAATTGCCGAGTGCAGCCCGCTTTATCAATAAAGGAAGGACGGGATGATTTTAGAAAATCTTATTATAAGAACAAAAATTAATACGATGAATATAATTAAAACAGATATTGAAGGCGTACTCATTATAGAGCCACGCCTCTTCCGTGATGCTCGTGGCTACTTCTTCGAGAGCTTCAGCGAACGAGAATTTGATGAAAAGGTTGCCCCAATCCTGGGACACAGTGTTCACTTCTGCCAAGACAACGAGTCTATGAGCAGCTATGGCGTAATGCGAGGTTTGCACTTCCAACGCCCACCTTATACCCAAAGCAAATTGGTACGCTGCGTAAAGGGTAGAGTACTTGATGTAGCAGTAGATATTCGTAAGGGTTCACCAACCTATGGCAAGCATGTAGCAGTAGAACTGACAGAGGACAATCATCGTCAGTTCTTCATCCCTAAGGGCTTTGCCCATGGTTTTGCCGTCCTCTCCGAGACCGCCGTCTTCCAGTACAAGTGTGATAACTTTTATCACCCAGAAGCCGATGGTGGCATCAGCATTCTCGACGATACCCTCGGTATTAATTGGAAGATCCCAACAGAACATGCCAATCTCTCAGAGAAAGATACGAAGCACGCCATGCTGAAAGATTTCGATTCACCATTCGACATCAATGTAGATTTATATAAATAGGCATCTGATACCAGATAAAGACTTTTTAAAGATAAGGTTATCGATACTTCCATGTTACGATGTAGAAAAAATAGATGAGGTGAAGGAGTGCGCTTAGTCAATCCTTCCCCTAAAAGATAATGCAAACGAGCGCAATGAAAGCTGGCTTTCAAATTGCCGAGTGCAGCTTATCTTCTGCAAAACGATAATAAAATAACTTTTTTCAAAAACAGATACGTGTAACTACTTGTAAAATAGTGGGGACGCTGTAATGGTGATATACTATTGAATCCACTTTTAAAGGTAATAATGAATATAATAATAGAAAAGGAAAGATGTTCTGGATGTGGCGCATGTATGGCTTCTTGCCCTAAAGAGGCAATAAGTATGCAGCGTGATTCTGAAGGTTTTGATTTCCCACATATAGATCAAACTTTGTGCATTGACTGTGGTCTTTGTCAAAAAGTCTGTCCGCCATTACATTATGAGGATAGGACAGACAAACGATTGAATAAGAATAGTGTGCAAAGGGGATTTGCAGCCCGCAATAAGAATTATGAGCAACGACTCATTAGTTCTTCTGGTAGCATTTTTACCGTCTTAGCTCAATATGTAATATCAACAGGTGGTGTTGCTGTAGGCGTGGCTTATGATGCAGAATTTAATACTGAATATAAAATTATAGACTCCATTGCAGATCTTCCACTTATTCAAGGTTCGAAATATCTCCAATGCAAGCCAAGTAGGGAAATCTTTAAGAAGATACGGGAAATACTTAAAACAGGCAGGATAGTCTTGTTTTCAGGTTTAGCTTGTCAAGTAGAAGGCCTGCATACTTTCTTAAGAAAAGATTATGATAATCTTGTTTGTATTGATTTGATATGTATGGGTATCCCGTCTGCTGAAGTCTGGCAAATTTACTTGAATACCTATTTTAAAGGAGAAAAAATCCTAAACGTCAATTTCAAGGAAAAAAGCGTAGGATGGAATCATTTTAATCTTGCCATTACTACCGACAAGCAGGATTTTAAGCAATGGGGTATGATTAATCCATACTTTAAGAGCATGTTTAATACTTATAACATGCGTCGTTCTTGTTTTGTCTGTCCTTTTAAGCGAATTGAAAGAGAAGCGGATATAACTTTAGCAGATTGTTGGGGAGCCAGTCGTCTGGTACCTCAAATAGATGATAACAAAGGTCTTTCTTCTGTTATTGTTCATTCAGATAAAGGACTTTCTTTGTGGTCTAAGGTTGCATCTATGGTAGATTGCGTTGAATTACCTTTGGAGGAAATTATCAGCGGAAATACCAATATGATAGAAAACCGGACATGTGACTATAAAAACCGAAGAGTCTTCTATAAGTTGCTTCTTTCTAAGCATCCACAAAAAGCATTTCAGTTTGCAGAACGGCAAGGAGTTGCAAAGAAGCCAAATATATTACGCCGAATAATTAATAAATTGAAATCCATATTGAAAAAGTTGTTTAGATCATGAACATAAAGAAATGGCTAAACCCTAAGAATTGGGTTATAAATAAAGTATATTTTAAGGAGACGTATGATTATGATTTAAAGTTTAATGCGTCTTTTCGCGGTAAAGATGAATTGTCCAAAATAGATTTGAAGTTGTTGCAAATTCGCTATCTAAAATACTATCGTTTGGCTCAGGCTTCAAAAGGATCGGTATGGGAACGATATTATATGCATAGGCTTATCAGGTTTAGTGAATATACAGGCATTATGCTGTATGAGAACATGAACATTCCAAAGGGGTTGATTATAGGACATCCTGGCACCGTAGTTATTAATGGGAATGCTAAGTTTCAAGGCAATTTGATGCTTACCCATGGTGTTACTATAGGCAGAGATATACGAGGTAAACATGCTGGCACTCCAAAATTTGGCAAGAATGTTTGTATTCGATGCAACTCTACGGTAGTGGGAGGAATAACGATTGGAGATGATGTATTAATAGCACCTAACACGTTTGTCAATTTTGACGTGCCTTCACATTCCATAGTAATTGGAAATCCTGCATCAATTCATCATCGAGATAACGCAACAGAAGGTCATATAGGAATAGTAAAATGAATATTAGTTTAATAATTGTCTTAAGTCTTTTGATTATCCTGGGCTTGTTGTATTTAATCCTGAATATATTATATCGTCATTCTGAATCTTATAAGAACAGAAATGTTACTAAAAGAAGATTTCTAGATGGAGTTCCAAATAATTTGAAGGTTGTAAATTTCGGAAGTAACTATATGATGTATGCTTTCGATAATTATAGAGAGTTGAATATTTCCGGGTTTAATTTTTCTATGCCAGCCCAAAGTTTGGAAATTGATGAAGCTTTATTACATCAATATTCTTCACATTTTTCTAAAGGATGTATTGTTGTTTTTGGTGTTGCCGCTTGTGTTCCCTTTTATGGATATTCTTATTGTAACGATCCTGAAAAATATTATGATATAATAAAGAGTAGGTATCTTCCTTCATGGAATCTCAAATCTACTCTTAAAGCTTTCTTCCCTTTAAGGCTTAAACAATGGAGATTAGTAAAAGGATTGATTTATAAAGAAGGTCCCATTACTGAAATATCTGCATTTACAAAGCAAATAGAAGATGTAGCTTCTTGTAAAAAAGCTATGAACAATTATGCAATGGGTTGGCAGAATATGTTTCATTTTAAAAGTTTAAAGCAAACTGATTTCGATAAAGACCAGCTTGAGAGTTTAAATAAGAACACTATTGTATTGAAAAGAATGTTCTCATTCTGCAAGGAAAAAGGTTTTATACCAGTAGTTTTAATTCCTCCTTTTGGAAAGGAACTGAATCAATATTATTCTGAAGATTTCATTTCGGCAAGTTTGAAAAAGTGTCTAAAACAGGCAGGGCAAGATGTTCCTGTATTTGATTATAGAAAACATTCAAGTTTTCAAGAACATCCCAATCTGTTTTTTGATGGTGCTTTTTCACTGAATAAACGAGGAAGTCTAAAAATGATGAAACTCTTCTTTGAAGAATTGAAGAACAATAATATAATAAAATCATATCAAGATTTATATAAATGAAAAAAATATTCGCACGATTCAAGCGTATAGACAATAGGCTGCGACCTTTACCTTATACAGAATTGCTTAAAGATAGTTATTCAACAGGAAGTGTAGTGGGGGGATGTCTTAAGAATAAGACGATACTCATAACAGGAGCTTCAAGTGGAATCGGTTTGGCAATGGCTCGCAGATTTTTAGTTGAAGGCTGCCATGTTATAATATCAGGCAGAACTGAGTCTAAATTATTGTCAGCAATTTCATATTTAAAGCAAAAAAGATGTGATCATGTGACGTATTGTTTAATGGATCAGCTTAAGGACTCGGAGTTGTATGCAACATCACAAAATATATTTAAACAGTTTAAAGTCAATGTGTTAATCAATAATGCCGGAATTTTTAAAAATACAGATAGAGATGGACGATTCCGATCTGTAGATGCTGAAGATTATTGGCCAGGCATGAATACAAATTTGAAGAGTAGCTTGCTGCTTTCACAATCTTTTGTTGATTATTGCAAAGAAGCAGAGATTAAAGGTCATATATTAAACACTTCATCCGTTTGTGGATTGTTTGAAAGTTATGGAATAACTCCTTATGGCATATCCAAAGCTGGTGTAATAGAAATGACAAAACAGTTTGCCTTTGCATATAAAGGCATAGTTACTTGTAATTCAATAGCACCAGGTTCTGTAGCAACAGTTATGGGTGACTTACACACAGGAAGTAATATAGCATCTTACTGTTCTTGCAATCGTCATGTAACTATGACAGAAGAAATTGCAAGTCTTGCAGCTCTTATGTGTACTGATGATATTTCAGAAAAACTAAATGGTCAAACAATAAAGGCTTGCGCCTGCGAAAAGTTTTAGCTTATGATTGGCAAAATTAAAAAACTCCTTTTGCTGCCTTTTACAAAGGTTTGTTATGTTGAAAGCATTTTTGATAAAGGACTTTATGAAAATAATGAGAAGAGCCATGCTGGTTCTTCTTTGGAAGATAGCAATGTCCTCGTTGTTACGAACAATGAAAGTATTAAAGATAAGGTCAGTTCACTTTTGAAAGAAGAAAAGTGCTATTTTCATTTCATGAATATGAACTCTCTGTCTAAGAAAGAAGATATTATGATCGCATGTAACCAATTGGGAATATATGATCATATCATAAACATAATTGAAATGAAATCTATTGATTGGCTTATGACACAAGATCAACATTTTAATAGTGATGATATATTATATTCTCTTTATCGATTGTTACAAATAGAGACGGACTATTTAGTACAATACAATAAATATGCAACATTGACAACAGCTTTTAAAAGTGAAAAATCTTTAGAAGGAGAAATTGTTTCTTCATCAGTTTCTCATTTAATTAATGGATTGTCAAAGCCCTTATCAAATCACGGATTAGTAGAAAATGGACTCACGGCCACATCCATAGTGTCAGATGAGACAATTATAAATACGGCTATTTTCCTATCAAGTAAATATGGTCAAATAATGGCTGGAGAAACATTAAGACTTAAATAAAATGGAAAATTCAAGAACAAGAAATTCTATATATAATTTTGGCTCAAGTTTATTGGTTAAGGTTCTGCAATTGTGTCTTTCTTTCGCAAGCCGAACCGTTTTTATATATGTATTGGGTGCGGCTTATTTAGGCTTAAATGGCTTATTTAGCAACATCTTATCATTCCTCTCGTTGTCCGAATTAGGAATTGGTTCTGCAATAGCCTTCCTTCTTTACAAGCCTGTAGCCTCAAATGATATACACGAAATCAAAATAATAATGAAATTCTACAAAAAGTGCTTTCATTATATTGGTTTTGCCATTATTGGCTTAGGTCTGTGTTTACTTCCTTTCCTGAATAAGATGGTAAATCTGAATCAGCCAATACCAGAAAATTTGTATCTTGTTTATGTGCTGTTTTTAATGCAGTCTGCCATTTCATATTTTTTCGCTGGTTATAAACAGGCTCTCCTTGGGGCTAATCAAAAAAGTTATATATTAACAAAATACAATGCATTTTTCAGTATTGCTTCTGTTGTTTTGGATATTATAGTTCTTTTGATATTTAAAAATTTCATAGTTTATTTATCAGCAAAAATAGGCTTAGCAATTGTTCAAAATTTGGTGAATGCATGGAAACTTGATAAGGTTTACCCCTATCTTGCTGAAAAAGTCGAAGAGAATTTATCACATGAGCAGATAAAAGGAATTTTTAAAAATGTATATTCTGTTTTTGTCTTTAGATTAGGCTCATTGCTGTTCAATTCTGTTACAAATATTGTAACATCCATTGTTGTGGGAACCATTGTTGTTGGTTATTATAGCAATTACACCATGGTCGTATCCCAATTAGAAGGATTGTTCATGATGGCTATAGGTGCTATTGCTGCAGGTGTTGGCAACGTAATGGTAGTAGAGACGAAACAGCGCCAATATCAGATATATAAGAAGCTAAATCTTCTCACTTTCTTCATTTACGCTATGTTCAGTGTTTGTTGCGTTCAGTTGCTTAATTCATTCATACATCTGTGGTTAGGTAAAATAGGATCAGAATACACGTTGAGCCAATTTATTGTTATACTAATAGTTGCTAATATGTACACGAATTGTTCTTGTCAGGTTTTAGAGAAGTTTCGTACAGCAAGTGGAAATTTTCAAATTGGAAGAGAATTACAGGTTATAGGAGGTTTTACCAATATATTTCTGTCTGTTATATTAGCAAAATGTTGGGGCTTTGAGGGTGTACTGATTTCTCCATTCTTATGCAAAATCTTTATTACTGTAACCCCTTTTGTCGTACGAATTGGCAAAACTGTTTTTTGTAGGACGTATAAGCAAATGTTATGGGAATATTATTCTCAAATGTTATTTGTTACTTTGGTATGCTTATTAACATGGTTTGCATGTAAGCCTTTTCATGAGGGGTCTATATTAGATTTCATTTTTGAAATATTAATAACATTTGCAATAACTATCATTAGCTTTGTTGTTGTATTTCATAGAAAAGCAGAATATAAAGAACTGGTAACTCCGATTTTACATAAATTCAAATTAACAAAATAATTCAAACAAGATAGAAATGAACATATTAATAATCAATCAACCAGTTTTTAATCGAGGGGATGAATCAGCTCATAAGGGGCTTATACGTACATTGCTGAAGCGTTTTCCTGATGCCATTATTAAAGTTATGCATGAAGCAAGCCTTTCTGAGTCATATAGACAATATGCTGTTAAGGATAAACGTGTAGAATATTTTAGTGAAGTTGAAGGATGTATAAAATTTCCGCGTTTTCGAAATTATGATGTATATACAAATCATACATGGTTGTGGAAATGGCATCCTACATATCGTCGGATGGAGAGCATATATAAATGGGCAGATGTCGTAGTCTGTGCTCCTGGCGGTATATGTATGGGAGGATTCCAGGATTGGAATCATCTCTATCATCTTCGTTTGGCACAATTGTTTAAGCGCCCTTTGGCATACTATGGTCGTTCTTTCGGACCTTTCCCAACTGAAACAGAGCGCAATCGTCAGTTCAAGAAGATTAGTCTTGATATGCTGCATTATTTCGGATATCTATCTATTCGTGACCATAAAACTGAATTGTTGGCAGATGAGTTGAATATTCCATATATTTCTACTATCGATTCTGCTTTCTTAGATTCCCCAAAGGTAGAGATTCCTTATGAGTTAAAATCAGTTGTTAGTAATAAGCCTTATATGGTTTTTGTTCCTAATTACCTGCTTTGGCATTATGCTTATAAAGGAAGAATCGGTCATGAGACAGTTATCAACTTCTATTGTAAAGTAATGGATGAGATCTGGGCAGCTAATCCGGAATTAAATATTTTGATGTTGCCTCAGTTGTTCTGTGGTAGAGAATATGCTTTAAATGATGTTGAACTATTCCGTGACTTGGCAAAAGCTAAAAATGATAGCCGCATCATCATTACTGCAGACTGTTATAGCAGCGATATTCAGCAAACACTTATCTGTAAAGCAAAATATGTGATAGGAGCTCGTTATCATTCTATCGTCTTTGCTCTCAATCAAGGCGTCCCTTGCATTGCTTTAAGTTATGAACATAAGATGGCTGGTTTGCTTGAAACATTGGGTAAGACTGAATGGGGTATAGAGTTTAGTAAAACTCTGGATTCAGAAGAGAACCAAGAAAAATGTTTAGAGCAAATTAGAAAGTTGATTCCTTCATTGAAGCCTGATACTGATGCTCAGAAGAAAGCTAAACTTATTGCTCAAAAAGGTATGGATAAATTTGTCGAGTTCGTTCAGAAAAACTTAGGCTGCTAAATAATGAAAGTTTATAACACTTCTGTCAATTATCTGAAAGCATTGGGAATATCCCTGATGGTGTTAGGGCATTCGGGCATCATTGATCATGAAATATCTTTTATTTATATGTTCCACATGCCACTCTTCTTCATAGCTTCCGGCTATTGCTTTAAAGAAAAATACCTTTCTGCTCCTCAAAAATACATATATAATAAGGTAAAGGGTATCTATTGGCCGTATGTGAAATGGAGTTTGCTATTTCTGTTACTGCACAATGTATGCTTCAACCTGCATCTTTATAGCGATCAATATGGATGGAAAGAATATGTATCTCATCTCTATGCTCCCTCAGAGTTTTTAAACCTTGCAACATCTATCATATTCAAGATGCAGGGACATGAGCAACTTCTTGGTGGCTACTGGTTTTTGAATGCTTTGTTTTTCGGATCTCTCATTGTATGGCTTGTAATCCGATATGTAAAGCAACCGCTGTGTGGGGGGGGCAATTCTTATAGTAATATGTACTATTCTAAATAAAACATGCTGGCAGATTCCATTTATTAATATCTCATCGCAAGCTTTTGCTGCAGCCTTATTGATATATATTGGCTATAGTCTTGCGAAGTATAAGGTAAAAACTTTCAACTATTGGCAAATAGCTTTGTCGCTATCAATAACATTAATAGGCTCCTTTGTTTGGAATATGGCTATGGGGCAGAATTCATACAGTAACAAGCGGTTTATTCCATATATAATAACTGCAGTACTTGCTTCATGGAGCTTCTATTCTTTATTTGATAAAATGAAATCTTCGCAAGGTATATGTGCTAAAATCTTGGATTTCATAGGAAAGAATACCCTTACGATTCTTACATGGCATTTCCTTGCTTTCAAACTGGTTTCATTATTGATTATAGGTATCTATGGCTTGCCAATAGAGCGGCTTTTATTAAGATGTTTTTCAAATG
>OCQK01000042.1_pt1 | contig 23898 bp, 16 predicted proteins | sample 1481281 | NCBI WGS metagenome assembly OCQK01 (sample SAMN03418281, study PRJEB22391) | human gut metagenome | biome: human-gut; feature: organic feature; material: feces | host: Homo sapiens | place: Italy | collected 2013-04 | reverse complement strand
AATGCCTCCGAGTACGATACTACCGACAAGGCCGCCCAACAGAAACTGTTGGACCGCTACCCCAAGAGCTACACCATACGCTACCTCACCCACGACGAGGAGATAGAATGTCCTGCCTCACAAAGGGCATGGAACATGAGCATCACCATCCGAGGGGCTCGCATGAACAACCTGCGAGGCATTGATGTGGAGATACCTCTCAATGTCTTTACAGTAGTGACAGGTGTGTCGGGCTCGGGCAAGTCGTCACTCATCAAGGGCATACTCTACCCTGCCCTCCGCCGCCGACTCGACCTCGTGGCTGATGCTCCTGGCGAGTTTGCCTCATTGGAAGGCGACTGGAAGAGCATCCGACACATCGAGTTTGTCGACCAGAACCCTATAGGCAAGAGTACACGCAGCAATCCTGCCACTTATCTGAAAGCCTACGATGCCATCCGCACGCTCTTTGCCGCCCAACCTTTGGCTAAACAGATGGGCTTTACCGCACAGTATTTCTCCTTTAATACCGAAGGCGGACGATGCGAGGAATGCAAGGGTGCCGGATATGTCACCATCGAGATGCAGTTTATGGCAGACCTCACTCTTACCTGCGAAGCCTGCCACGGCAAACGCTTCAAGCACGATATACTGGACGTGAGATATGGAGGAAAGGACATCAACGATGTGCTCAACATGACAGTGAACGAAGCCATCGAGTTCTTTAGCGATGAGAAAAACGCACATAGCGACAACGACTTCGACCAGTGCCGCATCATCGTACGAAAACTTCTGCCTCTGCAGGAAGTGGGCCTGGGCTATATCAAGCTCGGTCAGAGCTCAAGCACCCTGTCGGGAGGTGAGAACCAGCGTGTCAAACTCGCCTACTTCATCGGCAAGGAGGAACAGGAACCCACACTCTTCATCTTCGACGAGCCTACCACCGGTCTTCACTTCCACGACATCCGACGTCTGCTCCATGCCTTCAACGCCCTGATAGAGCGCGGACACTCACTGGTGGTTATCGAGCACAACCTCGATGTCATCAAGTGTGCCGACTATATCATAGACTTAGGCCCCGACGGAGGAGACAAGGGAGGCAACCTGGTAGCCTGCGGTACACCTCAGCAAGTGGCAGCCTGCCCTGGCAGCATCACAGGACAATTTCTGAAGAAATATCTGCCAAAATAAGGCGAAAAGCTATTAAACTGAGGTAAATACGCCACAAGAGATGCTAAAAGATGTAAAAAAGTAGAGACATACTAAACTTTATGTGTAATTTTGCATCCAAAACTTAAAAGAACAGAAAACGTTACATTTTTAAAAAAGAAAGAAAATGAAAAAGTTTGTACTCTTTATATGTATGACAGTTTGCTGCGCTCTGAGCGCCAACGCACAGGCTCAAATCAAGTTTGACAAGCAGACTCACAACTTTGGCTCATTCCCTGAGACAGAGAAGATCCACAAGACTACATTCACATTTACCAATGTAGGCGACAAGCCTCTTATCATCAATCAGGCATTGGCAAGCTGCGGCTGCACCGTGCCCAAGTACACCAAGGCTCCAATAGCTCCTGGTCAGAAGGGCCAGATTGAGGTAACTTACAAAAGCGACGGCACATGGCCCGGTCACTTCAAGAAGAGCATCACCGTACGTACCAACGGTACTGTAGAGATGACTCGTCTGTATATAGAAGGTGTCATGACCGAAGTCAAGAAGTAGTAATGATATTCTATTTCTCAGGAACAGGAAATACACGCTGGGCCGCCATTCAGATTGGGGCTGCCACGCAAGAACGACTGATCAACATAGCCGACTATTCCGACTATCTTTCAGCCGATAAAGACATCGAGCCGTTTGCCTTGAAAGAAGGTGAACGGCTTGGTTTCGTTTTCCCCGTTCATGGCTGGAGAGTGCCAAGACTGGTGCGTTCATTCATCAGCCGACTGAGACTGAAACCCTTCGGCGATGGTATTTCTCCTGACAGCAAACCTTTCTGCTATGCAGTATGCACGGCAGGCGACAGTATCGGAAAGACCATCGACACACTCAACAAATGCCTGCAGGCCAACCATCAGTTGCAGGCGATGGGCATCAGCCAGCCCGACTCGGCTTATTCGCTCATCATGCCGGAGTCGTATGTGGGCTTACCATTCATGGATGTAGATCCTTCCGAGAAGGAGAAGCGCAAGAAGGAGAAGGCTGCACAACAGCTGAAAGCCATCTGCGAAGACCTGAGAGAACGAAAGACCGGCATCAGCCATCTTACGGAAGGTCCGCTTCCCTGGTTCTTCACCCACATAGTAGGAGGATTCTTCGAGCATGTGCTCATCACCGACAAGCGTTTCCATGTAGTGGAAGAGCGATGCGTGAAATGCGGCATCTGTGCCAACGTCTGCCCTGTGGACGACATATCGGGCGGTAAAGGCAAGAAGCCGGTATGGCTCCACCACGACGACTGCCTCACCTGTTTCTCTTGCTATCATCATTGTCCACACCATGCCATCGAGTTTGGCAGACAGACACAGAAGAAAGGACAATATTATTATAAATAGGTGTAACTGTCTATCTATCAATTTAGGTGTAACTGTCTATCACCTACCAAAACTTGAATAATAACTAAATAATTCTATAGACAAATGAAGAAGATTTTACTTAGCATCACATTTGCTCTGATGGGCATCGTTAGCGGATTTGCGGCAAAAGCATACTCAGGCATTGTCACTGTCACACAAAGCGACGGAACTGAATTGAACGTCAGAATATATGGTGACGAACATTTCAATTGGCTCACCACAGAGGATGGAGTTCTTCTTGTAAAAGAAGGAAACAACTACTATATTGCAGAAACTACCTCATACGGCACATTGAAAGCGACAAACTATATTGCCCACAATGCCAACAAACGTCTACCAGCAGAAATCAAAGCCATCAAAAAGCAAGACCTTTCACGCTTTAGAAGTTATGCCATTAAAAAGGCATCACCAGCAAAAGCAATGGGTACCGGAAACAGCGGAGTGAAGTATTTTCCACATAGTGGCAGTCCAAAAGCATTGGTTATTCTGGTTGAGTTTTCTGACACACCCTTCCAAAGTGGAGAGAAAGCCAAGAATGTATTTGAGCACTTCCTCAAAGGAAAGGCTGAGGACAACTTACCAGATGGATATGAAGCATATACAGGTTCATACAAGAATGAGAATAACTTACGCAACAAAGGAAGTGTTTCAGACTATTTTTACGACATGAGTAAGGGCACATACACTCCACAGTTTGATGTCGTAGGTCCTTATAAACTCAATCATACTTCTCTTTACTATGGAAAAGGTGAAAAAGATAACACCTATGCCCTTGTCAGCGATGCCTGTAAAGCAGCCGATAAAGATGTTGACTTTTCACGATATGATGCAGACGGTGACGGAATGGTAGACCTCGTATATCTCATCTATGCAGGTTATCCTGCCAGCATGTCGGGCAATCCAAATGACATTTGGCCAAAGTCTGGACCTGGTAATGACAGTTTCGGAACCTATGACGGCAAAAAGGTCTGCAGATATGGAGTTCATGCAGAACTCAACTTTGGACGGGAATTGAACCAAAAGAACGGTTTCTTACTTAGCGGAATCGGACTGTTCTGCCATGAATTCTCTCACACGCTCGGTCTGCCCGACCTTTACCCTACTGTTGACGCATCAAAAGTAGACAACCAAAACCCAGAAATGTGGGATTTGATGGACGGGGGAGAATATACTTATAATGGCGGCTACTGCCCTACTCCTTATTCACCTTGGGAAATGGATGTAATGGGTTGGACTTCTCCTGTAGAATTAGGAGATGAAGCCAAACAGGTTAAATTAAATTCCTACTATAAAGAAAGAACTGCTTACAAGATTAATGGAGAAAATGACGAATACCTTCTTATCCAAAATATCCAAAAAGGCGGATGGTGGAATGGGATTGCAAATGTTTACAGCACAGGTATGCTGATTTGGCGAATTGACTATGGCACTAAAGATGTCAACCTTTTTGACAATCCCAATAACAACATAGGCAAACCAAAAGTCATGATTGTTCCTGCCGATGGTTATGTAATCTCTGACTACAACCATGGTGATGGCAAAGATTGGACAAACGAAGAGTACAAGAAAAGTCTCCAAGGCGATCCATTCCCAGGTGCTACAAATAAGACCGAACTTTTGAGTGTCGAACTCAACAACAGCACATTAAAGAAGCCTTTCTACAACATCAAGGAAACCAATGGTGTCATCACCTTCGATTACCTCAAGGACTATGCTACAGGCATTGACCAAACCTTGGCGGATAAAGATACAGAAAAGAATCAAAGTATCTTCTCCCTCGATGGCCGCTACCTCGGCAATGATGCAAGCAAATTGACGAAGGGAATCTACATCATCGGCAAGAAGAAAGTGGTGATAAAATAAGGCAATTTTAAGGAAGCGCAGGCATCCATTCTGATGATGCGCTTCTATAAGACTTAACGAAGCGCTTTATTAGGTGTTAACGAAGCGCTTCCTTAAGGTGTAACGAAGCGCTTCTTTAGGGTCTAAGGAAGCGCTTCTTTAGGTCATGTACTTAACGACAGTCTGCAACACTCTTCGACATTCCCACAAATTGTATTTTGTATCTTTGCACAATTCTACGGCAAAGGGAAATAATATGTTAACCTCCGCTTTCGCAGTCGCTAAAGCGAAGTTTGTTATTAGCTGCACGTTCTATTTCTTGCTATAAAACAAGAATAAGACAGCAAGAACACTTTTGCATAAATATTCACAGCCATAGCTTAGTTAACTATGAAAAAAAAACATAGTTAGGAAAAAATATTTTCCCAGTTAGGCGGATTAAAAAACCTAACTGGGAAACGTTTTTTGGGCTATTACCGTATGAATATACAGCATAAAAATACAGACAAATTACTAAGCTTCTATTTCTTTCACCAAACCTTCCACATAGCGGCAAAGAATATTGATACCCTTCACATTCTCACCGCCCTCAGGAATAATAATGTCGGCATAGCGCTTAGTAGGTTCAATAAACTGCTCGTGCATGGGCTTGAGCACTTTCAGATAGCGGTCTACCACCATAGAGACCGTACGTCCGCGGTCGATAGTATCGCGCTGAATGTTTCTGATCAGCCGCTCGTCGGGATCGGCATCCACAAAAACCTTTAGATCCATCAAATCGCGTAACTTTTTGTTGAGCAGCGTCATAATACCCTCTATGATAATGACAGGCTTGGGCTCTACATGAATTGTCTCTGCCTCACGGTTACACTTGAGGTAACTATAGGTAGGCTGCTCGATAGCCTTTCCGTTACGCAAATCGTTGAGTTGCTTGTGCAACAACTTCCAGTCGAAAGCATCAGGATGGTCGAAGTTGATGGCATGACGCTCTTCGTCTGTCATGCCCGTTGTGTCGTTATAGTAAGAGTCGAGAGGCACTACAGCCACAAAGTGAGGAGGCAAAGCCTCAACAATTTTTCTCACTACCGTGGTCTTGCCCGAGCCGGTTCCTCCGGCTATACCGATGATGGTTATTTTGTCTTTATCCATAGTTTTAATTTTTATTGAACTTTATCAGGTTCTGAAGTTGTAGAAGTTAAAAGAGCTACTCTTTGGTAGCACATACACTTAGAGCACATCTTCGAACATTTTGCGATAATATTCAGCCTTCTTTTCCACGGCTAAGGGATAAGCCCTGCTACTGCTCGGCATGCGATAGAGTCTGAGAATACGTCCATCGAAACCGAACTCCACATAGCCTCCCATAGGCGGAGTGGCTGTAATGCCGTAATGCTCGGAGAAGATGCGGGTGGCCAACTGTCCTGCAGTAAGCACAGCCCTGCATTGGGGCAATGCTCTGAGCATACCATCAAGGTCGGAGGGCTCCACCACCTGTAGGTCTTTGTCCGAAGCCGTATTCTTGGTACGTATCACCTTCTGAGCCGTGTCGTAGATAGCCACACCTTTCTCCTGCAGAAAACTCTTCAGTTCTGCCTCACGATAGCGTTTGTTCTCTGCGTCGACAAAATGAAGTTTATCTCCGAAGAAGATAAGCCCGAAGATGCGCCACATATCGTTCTGATAGTTAGGATAATACCAAGGAATACACCAGCGCTTGGGCGAAGGCGGGAAAGTGCCGAGCATCAGCAGATGGGCATTCGATGGCAGCCACGGTTCAAAAGGATGATTTTCTATCATTTTTTACTTTTTTACCTTTTTACTTTTTTACCTTTAAAAAGTTACTTCTTCTCCTTCACGAGATACATCACTACAGGCAAGTGGTCGCTGTAGCCATTGAGCCAGCGTCCGCCTGCTGTGGTACGCAGCGGAGCTCCCTTGTACTGACCTTCCTGCTGGATGAGGTAATCGCGACGGAAGATATGGCTCTTCCAGTATTTCAGCGAAGAGTAGTCCTTCTTCTTGGCGTCCTTGTTGAGCAGATTAGGAGTAATCACAATCTGGTCGAAGAGGTTCCAGTTGCCACTATAGAATAAGGTGCCTTTGCCTTCCTTTGCCAGAACGTTGTACCAGGGGTTGTACATATCGCCAGCTCCCACCTGACTGATTTCGGGCTTAGCCTGCAGATAGACGTGCATGCTCTTGTTCACTGGGTCGTCGTTCATATCGCCCATCACAAAGATCTTCATCTCTTGGTTCACATTCAGCAGACTGTCCTTGATCACCTTCACCTGTCGCGCAGCCGACTCACGATAGAAAGGACCAGAGAAACGGCTTGGCCAGTGGCATACGATCACCGCCACATCATCACCAGCCATCTCTCCTCTTACGGTGAGGAAGCCACGGGTGAAGAAGGCGCTGTCCTTTGCCAACTCCTGCACATAAGGCAACAGCTTCACATTCTTCACACTGAAGAGCGAAGGATTATAGAGCAGCGCACAGTCGATGCCTCGACGGTCAGGACCCTCGATATGTACATATTTCATATTGCGGGCCTTAAGAGGTGCCTGGTCTACCAAGGCATCAAGCACCTTATGGTTCTCCACCTCGGAAAGTCCGATGAAGGCACACCCCACATTAGGAAGCACGTCTGTTCCCATATCCGCCAAAGCCTTCGACATATTACGCAACTTATTGGTGTACTTCATGCCGTTCCAGCCCTTGTTGGGCAAATACTCGTAATCTTTCTTTCCCTCATCGTGACAGGTATCGAAGAGATTCTCCTGATTGTAAAAACCTACGGCGTAAACCGAGAACTTCTTCTGGGCAGAGGCAGCCAAATTGACTATCAAAAGAGCCGCCAAGAATAGCAAATGTCGTTTCATTATTTATAGTTTTAAAATTTGTTTACTGCAAAAGTAGCTATTAAATTGTAATTATCAGTAAGAAAAGTGGAAAAAGTGAATTTTTAATGAAATTTTAATCAAAAAAACTTTCTTTTTTAAAATTTATTTATTTACTTTGCACACACATTATATTAATTAAACAATTGACTATGCAACAAAAGGTAAAATTAGCAATGATTGCTCTCTGCTACAGCCCATTGCTCTTCGCTCAGAACGCCACCGAGCAGAAGATAGCAAATGGATTGGACGAGAATGCATTCACATTCACCGAAGCACAGTTGGGTGAGGATGACGATATGTCACAGAACGTCACCATTCTGAATTCTAACTCAAATGTTTACGCATCAGAGGCAGGCTACCTGTTCTCGCCAGTGCGTTTCCGTTATCGTGCCTTCAATCAGAAGTACAATGATGTGTACATCAATGGTGCTCCCATGAACGACATGGAGTCTGGTCAGTTCCGTTTCTCTAACATCGGAGGTCTGAACCGATTCTCAAGAAACGTTGACTTTGCCTTGCCTTTCGAGGGCAACAACTACTCCATGACAGGTATGGGAGGCAGCAACAACTATGACTTCCGTGCCGGAAGCATGCAGACAGGCCACTATGCATCTGTGGGAGTTGCCAACCGCAACTACACGCTTCGTGGTCTTTATACCTATAGCAGTGGATTCAACGACAAGGGATGGGCCATCTCAGCGGGTCTTACCTATCGTTGGGCAAACCGCGGTTATGTAGAGGGAACCTTCTACAATGCGCTGTCTTACTACTTCGGTGTGCAGAAGAAGTGGGACAACGGTCACTCCCTGAGCTTCACCACATGGGGCAATCCTACAGAGCGCTCTACACAGGGAGCAGCAACCGACGAGACTTACTGGCTCGCCAACGACTACTATTACAACCCATACTGGGGCTACTACAATGGCCACAAGCGCAACTCACGCGTTGTGAACGACTTTGCGCCATCAGCCATCGCCACATGGGACTGGGACATCAACGACAAGATGAAGCTCACCACCTCTGTCTTTGGCAAGTACTCTATGTATAAGAGCACCAAGCTCAACTATGCCAATGCAGAGAATCCGCAGCCAGACTACTGGAAGAACCTGCCAAGCAGCTACTACGACATCTGGAATGCTGACGCGCTGGGCAACAACTCGTCTACACTCCAGAGCTGGTACAACTCTTACAACTACTGGACAGCAAGCAAGGCCAACCGCCAGATTGACTGGGATCGCCTCTATTATGCCAACACTCAGGCTGCCAACCAGGGCCATGATGCACTCTACTTCATCCAGGCCAAGCACAGCGACAACCTGATGTTCAACATGGCTTCCACCCTGTCGGCTAAGGTTACCAAGCGCTCTACTCTCGTAGGCGGACTGGTATTGGGCAGCAACAGCAACCGTCACTATCAGACCATGGACGACCTGCTCGGTGCTTCCTTCTTCCACAACATCAACACGTATGCGCTTGGCACCTATCCTGCCGATGACCCAAGAGTGCAGTACGACCTCAACACAGCAGGACCCAACAACCTCGGCTCTCTCGTTTACGAAGGCGACAAGTTCGGTTATGACTATAAGATTGAGGTGATGAAGGGCTTGCTCTGGACTTCCTACACTGCTGAGATGGGACGTTTCCAGACCATGATCAGCGGCAAGCTTGGTCAGACCAATATGCGTCGTCATGGCTATATGCGCAACGGTATGGCTGCCAACAACTCTGAGGGCAACAGCCGTATAGCACGTTTCGGTGAAGGCGGTGCCAAGGGTAGCATCAACTTCGATGCCGGCAAGGGCCACGTCTTCAAGATTGGTGTAGGCTACGAGTGGCGTCCACCAATGGCCAACGCTGCATTCATCTCTCCTGAGATCTGCAACGACTACGTGCTCAACCTTGGCGACGAGCATGTATTCAGCAGCGAGTTCTGCTATCAGTATCAGAATGCTTGGGTACACGCCAACGTCAACGCATACTATAGCCGCCTCGACCACGTCACTGAGTGGCAGAACTTCTACAACGATGACGAGAACTCTTTCACCTACCTCAGCATGACAGGATTGGAGAAAGAATACTATGGTATCGAGGCAGGTCTCGACTTCAAGGTGGCTTCTTTCCTTAACTTCAAGGCCATCGGAACCATCAGCGACGCCAAGAACATCAACAATGCCAACGTGAACTACATGCTCTCCAAGTCGGCAGAGGTGGTTAAGGACTACGCATATATTAAGGACATGCGCGAAAGCGGAACTCCTCTTACTATCGGTAGCCTTGCACTCGACTTCCATAAGAGCGGATGGTTCGTCAACCTCAACGCCAACTGGTACGACCGCATCTATTTGTCATACTCACCAAGCTATCGCTACAAGTCTTCTCTGAAGAACCGCGACATGCTCTTCAACGACGAGCCTCTCCCAGGTTCTGTTGACCAGGCTAAGGGACACGGCGGATGGATGGTAGACGGAAGCATCGGCAAGAGTATCCGCCTCAAGCACGGTAGTCTGAACTTCAACCTCATGATAACCAACATTCTCAACAACCGCAAGATTGTTTCAGGTGGTTACGAGCAGAGCCGAAGCGACTATACCCTCAACAAGGAAAACGAGGCCAAGGATCGCGTCTACAAGTTCTCTAAGAACCCTAAGAAGTATTACGTATTCGGAACCAACGGAATGTTCCAGGTATCATACAGATTCTAAAAGAAGAGAAAGATATGAAAAAGTTAAAATATATCGCAATGGCATTTGCTGCCCTGCTCTTGGCTTCATGCATGGGCGACGGTTATGCTGATTCCGTGGGAGAAAAGGATTATACCGGCCCTGCCATCGGCAACAACAAACTGGAGGCTACCAATGTCATCACCATCTCCGAACTGAAGGAGAAATATGCTACACAGATAGAACGTGGCCTGTACAAGCAGGTGGACGAGGACATCAAGATATTGGGTATCGTTACTGGTAACGACCTCGGAGGCAACCTCTACAACCAAATTTGCCTGCAGGACAAGACGGGCGGTATCTTGGTTTGCATCGGCAAGAGCGGACTCTATGGCGAACTGCCTGTAGGTCAGCAAGTGCTTATCGACTGCAAGGGCCTCTACATCGGTGGCTACGGCAAACAGGCTGAGTTGGGCGGTGTCTATACCAACACCAACAAGGGCTCACAGTCTATCGGTAAGGTAGACCGCTACGTATGGGAGAAGCACTACAAGATTATCGGTGAGGCCGATGAGACCAAGGCAGAGGCAATGGTTGAGGTATTCGACCAGACTAAGATCAAGGATGCCGACTATCTGAAGTCTTGCTCAGGCAAGCTGATGAGAATAGAGGGCGTAACCTTCGCCGATGCAGGTAAGAAGGTGTTTGCCGCTGAGGCAGACAAAGACAAAGCCAACTGCGTAAACCGCGGATTCTCTGGCATCAGCACCAACAACCTGGTGGTTCGCACTTCTGCCTACGCCAAGTTTGCCAATGCTCTCCTGCCAGAAGGTATACAGAGTGTTACAGGTATCTTCACACGTTATGCAGGAAGCAAGAACGATACATGGCAGATTCTTATCCGTACAATTGACGACGTGCAGTTACTCAAGGGTACAGAGCAATGCCCTTACACCGTGGAGGAAGCTCTCAAGTTGATAAAAGACGGAAAGACTACCGGAGCTATGGTCTATACAGAAGGCGTCATCTGTTCTGTCCCTAACGTATCCATACAGCATGGTAATGCTGATTTCTACATCTCTGTAGACGGCAAGGGTATGAATGCTGACGGAACTGGCGATCCTGCCAAGACCATCAAGGTATTCCGCAACTATTATCTCAACAACGAGAAGTACACCGAGGCCAACAAGGACTTGATCAAGAAGGGACAGAAAGTTGTCATCTGCGGCAAGCTCATACTCTACCTTGGTGTAACTCCAGAAATCGACAGTGGAAACTATATCGTTTCCATCAACTAAAACTAACTCAAGTAGAAAACTATAAAAAGAATAATCAATATGAAAAAGTTCATTTATTCATGCTTGTTCTTGGCTATGGCAGCCATAACATTCAGCAGCTGCGAGGATGTTCCAGCTCCTTACAATATGCCTACAGAGGATGAAACTACAGAAGTTCAGCCTGCAGGTACAGGTACTGCCGCCGACCCATTCAATGTGGCAGGTGCAGTAAAGTACATCGAGGATGGTGGAAGCGAATCTGAGTTGAAATACGTTAAGGGTAAGGTGGTATCAATCGAAAAATTTGATGCAAGCTATGGTAGCATGGTATATTACATTTCAGACGACGGTACTTCTACCAACCAGTTCAAAGTTTACAATGGTTATGCCGGCCCTAACCGCACTAAGTTCACAGGCGCAGACGCCCTCAAGGCGGGCGATGAAGTTGTTATCTGCGGTAACCTTATCGTATTCAGTGGAACCAAAGAGTTCCAGACAGGCAACTACATTGTATCTCTTAATGGCGAAGGTGGAACAACCACTCCTGATACTCCTACCACTGGAAAGGGTTCTGAGAGCAATCCATACACCGTAGCAGAAGCTATCGCAGCCATCAAGGCTGGCGCTCCTACCAGCGAGGTTTACGTAACAGGTATCGTTTCTGATGTTTATTTTTACAATGATCAATACAAGAGCCTTTCTTACTACATCTCTGACGATGGTAAGAGCAAGGACATGCAGGTTTATTCTGGTAAGGGCTTGAATGGTGCAGACTTCACATCTAAGGAAGATTTGAAGGTTGGACAGAAGGTAACTATCAAGGGTATCATCAAGGCATTCAACAAGAATGGTACTGATATTATGGAGATTGACAAGAACAGCACTATCGTCAAGATAGAAGGCGAAGGCACTGGCGGCGAAGTCACTCCAAAGCCAGATACTCCAGATACAGGCAATGGCAAGATAACATTTGCCGACGACCACAGAACTCTTACGCTTGAAAACAGCAATGCAACTGCTGGTGAAAGCGTGTCTTTTGACTTCACTGCACAGAACTACGAAAATCAGACAGACATGACAACTATAAAGTTGTCTGATGGAACAACTATCACCTTTGATGCTAATGGTGAGACAAATGGTTCAAAATACTACACTTCAGGAACTGCAGTTCGCGTTTACAAGAATAACAAGATTATCATAAAGGGTACAAAAGAAATTGCAAAGATCATCTTCCACTGCAATGCACCATATACAAAGAAAGGTGAAACTGTTAATTGCGACGATAATGAGACTGCAACCATAAACTTCTCTGGCAAGACTGCAACCTACACCAATGTGTTTACAGGTACAACAGGTGGTGGTGTTCAACTTAGATTCTCATCTATCGAAATTGTTTATGCCAAGTAATCCACTCAATTACAAATAACTTTAACTATCCCCATTGCCTCTCATCAGGCAATGGGGATTTTGTTTTCAGCTATGTTTCTTGTGTTCTGTCAAATTACTCCAGAAGTTCCTGCTATGCCCTTCAAGCGGTCCCTCGATGAACACGCGATGGGGAGCTGGTGAACAAGGGACGGGCAACAAGGGATCACGAGGCGGGCAACGAATGCCCAAAACAAGAGTCACAACTTGGGCAACGTATCTGTGAAAATAAAAAACAGAGTAAAAGAAATAAAAACATCTGGAAATATTTGGCAGTAAGGAGAAAAAGTCGTAACTTTGCACCCTGTTAAGTCAAAAGGCTATAATGGGCATGCACCGCAAGGACATGAAATGATGGCAACATCCCCATGACGTCTAATTTTAATAACCCAAATAAAAGTAAAAACAAAATGAAAAAAGGTATTCATCCAGAGAACTATCGTCCAGTAGTATTCAAGGATATGTCTAATGGCGACATGTTCCTCTCACAGTCAACTTGCAAGACCAACGACACTGTTGAGTTCGAAGGCGAGACTTACCCAGTAGTAAAGATTGAAATCTCAAGCACCTCTCACCCATTCTATACAGGTAAGAGCAAGCTCGTTGATACTGCAGGTCGCGTTGACCGCTTCATGAACCGTTACGGCAAGTTGAAGAAGTAATATACCTTTTTATATATAAGGATATATTATCAATACGAGATAGAAGGTGCGTTCTAACGTAGTTGCATATGCGTTAGTGCGCACCTTTTACTTTTCTTTATCACCCCACACTTTCTTATTTAAGATTCATCCCAACATCTTATTATCTATTTTATCATCTAACATTCACTATGTTATGAAACAAATCAAGATTTATTTATTCACTCTCCTCGCTGTGCTCTCTATGGCAGCCTGCGGAAGCAGCGACGACGGAGACGGAAATGGTTCGAATGAAATCAATACCAACAAGAACGAGGTAACAACCGATAAGGCTGTCACCCGACTGGAGTTTCCTAAACTGAAAGGCGGAAACAGCATTATCCGTGTTTATCGTGACGGTAACAGCAAACAATACGACCCGGACAACATAAACTATTCAGTAGAATGGGATTGCGACAAGAAATCGCAGCGCTGGTCATGCTATATCATCACCACAAAGAACAGAGCCAAGAATACAAATCGCTATTATAGTGAAAGCAACCAATACCCCAATGATCCAGAGTTGGCTGCTTCAAACAGATGGGAGAAAGACTACATCTACAGATCAGGCTTTGACCACGGACACATCTGCAACTCACAAGACCGTCTGTACAGTTTCAATGCCAACTATCAAACTTTCTTCCTTACCAATATGCAGCCACAATATAGCGTCTTCAATGGAAGTCATCCCAACCATAAGTATGAAGGGCTTTGGATCAAGATGGAGAACTATCTGAACGGATTCAAACTCAATGACACAGACACCATGTACGTATGCAAGGGTGGTACCATTGACAAAGAAGAAAATATCTTGATGCGTATTCAAAACAAACTGATTGTCCCCAAGTATTTCTTTGTGGCAGTCCTCGTCAAGAAGATGGTCAACGGACAGGCTTACTACAAGTCTATCGGCATGTGGTTCCCACACACCAATGTATATCATGGAGACGACAAGCTGTCTGATTACACCATGAGCATCAAGGATTTGGAAGCAAAGACTGGTATAGACTTCTTCTGCAATCTTCCCGACGATATCGAGCGGGATGTAGAAAGCAAAAAAATACTTAGCGACTGGGGAAGTATAGAAAAATAAGAAGTCAAAGGAAAATAGCCATTTAGCTTGGTTTCCTATACACAAATAATACTTCAGTAAGACAAAAAAAAATCGCATGTTTCAAAAGTTCATTACAGAACTGCCGAAACATGCGATTTTTTATAAGGCAACTTTGTATTTATCGTAACATCCTTCGTTATCTCCGATTATTCAGTCGAGAAGAGTCTGCCTTGAGAGGCTTGATGGTCGCACCCATGCCAAACGACTTCTTAATGGTCTTCTCATTGGTTTTAGAAGAACCGAAGGCCTTGGCCTGACTGGTTGGGTTGACACGCTTTAAGTCAATATGTATCACATCACCCTTCACCTTACCAGTACCTATCATATAGCCCCAGAAAGTATCCACGTCATATCCCTTTTCTGCCCCTAAGTGGAAGCCTGCCTGTGAAGAGCCATGGTCCATGACAAACGTAGCCCCAGAGTTCTTATACTGGATATAAATATCGTAATTATCATCAATATACCATTTAAACTCCAAGGTCTGTTGATCCGCGACAGAACCATCATCGTTATACTTATAGTCAGTCTCCACGCCCTCTCCACTCAAAGCATCACGAGTGTTAGCATATTGGAAGAACTTCATATCGGCATAGAACTCATCAGTCTGTCGTGACTGCCCATCATCTGAAAGATAAGAATAGGTTACTGGTCCATACCATTCGCCTGTGAGCATCTGTGCCTCTTCCACAAGTCCATTATTCTGCGAACCTCCTTGCCAACCATTATTCCAATCATTGTTGCTCCATTCCCAATCATCATAATGGTCGTACCAACCATAAGGATCATACCAATAATCATCACCATCGCAGCTGGTCATTGTAAGCGACATGGCAGCTATCACAGCCATTGTCAGCAAAGAATATACTTTTTTCATATCAATAAGTAGTTTAATCAGAAATTATTTGTTTTCCGGAAAGAATCGCTTCGGCAGCATGGTGCTGTCGTTCTGCTCCTGAGCACTCTCCTGCTGTTCTTCCTTGTTATTACTACGTGTCTTGGCGTAACCATAATATCCCCAAGAGTCGTACCAGCCCTCGGAACCATACCAGTAATAATTGTCCCAATCGGGCGTATCTACCTTGTAGAACTCGAAGCTGATCCATCTGTTCGTACTGTTAAAATCGATATCACCACAGAAGTAACCATTGTCGTCAAGGTGATAGTTACGAATGACAGCCTTCTCCTGCGTATCACGGAAAGTGATGTAAATGGTTGTGCCACTCACCTTCCAGTAAATGCGGTTAGCTACATAGTCCCAGGGCGCATTGCTGTAATAGTCTATCCAGTAGCCGTCGCCAGAATCGTAACCCGAATTGAAAGTTACCTCAGACTTATTAGACTGATAATAACGTCCTTGATAATCCAGCTGCGTCTGCATAATTCCCTCCCATGTACCATTGAGGGCATAGGCAATTTCGGCATCCTCATCACATGAAGTGAGCGAGAGCATCATGACAGCCATGAATATCATTGAGAAGTAATAAGTAATCTTTTTCATATCGCTTTTGTTTATAAGTTAATAATTTCGTTAAATTCTGGTGCAAAGATACCTTATTCTTTTCTTAGGGCAAAGGGAATAGTAGATTATTTTAAGGAAAAATCCCTATTAAAAAGCGGATTTTCCCTAAAATGTTTGGAAATATCAAGTTTAATGCCTAACTTTGTACCAAACTTTATTTAAAAAAGCATGAAACGCTTACATTTTTTAATTATACTATCATTTATAACAATCTTTTCATCAGCAGAACCCTTTTGCGATGTCAGAAAGTTTTCAATCCTCGATGGACTTGCAGCCAACTCCATTTCCGATTTGGCACAAGGCTACGACAATATGATGTGGTTTGGCACCTTGAATGGTCTGTCCTATTACGACGGCTATCATTTCAAGACATTCCGTGACGAGCCCGACGACATCGACATCATGAGTACCAACCGCATACTCGCCATCTTCCCAAGCCCAGACAACAATGTGTGGGTAGTCACCTTCGACCGCAAGCTATACATCTTTGATACAGAGCAATGCCAGTTTATCAAGGTTGGCACGATGCTCTGCAAGCGTTTCGGCATCCATTTGGAGTCGAGTCAGATATATCCACTCGCCAATGGACACACCTGGATTACGACTCACAAACAGAACTTCCTGATTCGTGTAGGTCAAGGAAAGGACATAGAGAGCATGAAGCCCGAGCTCATCAAGGTGGGCGAAAAAGGACTGCAAAGCGGCAACGTATGGTTTATCAAGCAAGACAAGCAAGGCCGTGAGTGGATTCTCACCGATAAGGGAACATTCATCTACGGCAAGAACTTCCATACCTCTACGCCCTTCAAGCGGTTCAGAGAAGTGGGCAACACCATCTTCCTCGCCACGACTGATGGCAAGGTGGCTGTCTACGACAAGCAGAACCATCTCTCCTGGATTCCCATGCCAGCAGGCGTCACTCGCATCAACGAGCTGAAGAATACTGGTTATCAGTTGATTATCGCTACCAATATAGGACTCGTAGTGTACAATCCACGCACATTCAAGACCGATGTCATCAGTGTGCAGAACCCCAATCAGCCCGTAGCAGAAGTGAAGAAAGCCTACGTAGACGGGCACAACATGGTATGGGCATTTACCGAAGGACAGGGCGTGACGGTGATCAATCCTCAGACAATGACCGCCCGATGGCTCTATGCCGACACTCCAACGCCAGCCGACCGTACCACAAGCAACAACTTCTTTATCATGGAAGACGAGCACGGCACGCTGTGGACTATTCCCAACTATGGCACTTTCAGCTACTACGACCGCAAGACGGGAAAGCTCGTTCCCTATATGCTGAAAAGCCACTCGTCAGGCAACTTCTATATACCTTATATCTCAAAATATGTCGTTTCAGATCAAGGCATACTCTGGCTGATAGGCATACACGACCTGACGCAGGTGAACTTCAAGTTCCACAACTACAACATGACCAAGCTCGAAGAAGGAGAGTCGGAAGTAAGAGCCATGGCTTACACTAACAACGGATTCCACTGGGATGGTTTCAAGTCGGGACACCTCAAGATCAGCGACAGCCACTTCAAAAAGATTGGTTATCTGCAGTCCAACGGACAGATCAGCCAGAAGCAGACACCCTTCTCACGCACAGGTATTTATGCCATCTATCAAGACATGAAGGACAGAATGTGGATAGGCACAGACGGCGACGGACTGTATCTGTATGACCGAAACACCATGCACCATTTCTGCTACAATGCATCCGACAGAAATTCCCTCCCGGGCAACAGCATCTATGATGTGGTGAGCGACCGACAGGGCAACATCTGGGTAGCCACATACGGAGGAGGCTTGGCACTTATGCGTGAAGACCCACAGGGCAACATCACATTCCTTACTTCTCGTAACGGACTGAGATGGCCAAAGGAACATTACAGTAAAGTACGTAGAATCACCTGTACCGCCAGTGGCGAAATGCTCATCGGAACCACAGGCGGCCTCGTCACCTTCAAGGAAGAAAAGCACCCTTCCAAAAACATACAATTCCATACCACTTCCTACAGGGAGAACGACACAACATCGCTCACCGCATCAGACATCAACTACATCCTGATGCGTTCCAACGGCGACACCTATGTATCGAGCATCGGAGGAACCCTCGACATGATAACAAGCGAAAACCTGCTGCAGGACAATCTGAAGGTGAGATACTGCAATTTCATCAATACCAGCGAGGGAAATGTGCAGAGCATGATAGAGGACAACAGTGGCAACATCTGGCTCATCAGGGAGTCAAGTGTCGATAAATACAACCCCAAGACTAAGAAGCTGACCGTCTTCGGTCCCAACGACTTCGACCTCAACATGACCTTCTCGGAGGCACGCCCCATTCACGACCCTGTAACCGACAACATCACAGTAGGCACTGCTACGGGCAGCCTGACGTTCAACCCCGCGAGACTGAAGCAGACCGACTATCAGCCCCGCATAATCTTCACTGAGCTGCACTACAACGGTAGCAACGAGTACATACCTATCCTGCACCAGAAGAAGATAGTCATCCCAGCCAACAAACGCAACCTGTCCATCAGCTTTGCCGCACTCGACTATACACGCAAGTACCAGCAGTACTATAAATACCGCATCGACGGAAATACCCCCGAAGGCGTATGGATCGACCTTCGAGGACAGAACCGCATCGGCTTCAACCGAATCTCGCATGGCAACTATGTGCTCAAGGTCATCGCCACCAATACGCATGGCAAATGGAGCAAACACGTGGCTTCTCTGGAACTCGACGTGCAACCGACGTTCTGGGAAAGCATCTGGGGCAAGCTGCTCATCATCCTCATCATTGCCGGTGTTACGGCTTTGTGTTTCATCACATACAACAAGCAGCAGAAGGAACGCATCAACCACGAGATGAACGAGATGAAGAACAGGTTCTTCAGCAAGGCTTCACACAAGCTTCGCACTCCACTCACGCTCATCGGAGGTCCGATAGACGAGGTGTTAGAGAAGGAGGACAACCTCTCTACCGAGAGCCGCAGCCTGCTGCAGATGGTTCAGCGCAATGCCAAGGAGATGCTCAATATGCTCAACAAGATGCTGAAGTTTGACAACGGAAGCGACTTCTATCTTGACGAAGGAAGCGATCAGGCATTCGTGTCAAGCGAGAACAACGGCAGCATCAGCGACAAGACAGCCAAAGGCTATCTCAAGGAAGTAGAAGAGACAGAAGAGGACGACAAAACTGAACAGGCAGAAAAGGACATCACCATCCTCGTCGTAGAAGACAACCCCGACCTGCGCCAGTTCCTCTTCACCATCCTCAAGACAGACTATAATGTACTGCTTGCCGAAAACGGCAAGGAAGGCTTGGTAATGGCAAGAAACAAGATGCCCGACTTCATCCTTACCGACGTCACCATGCCTGTGATGGACGGTTTCACGATGGTACACTACATCAAGCAGGACACCAACACCGCCCATATTCCTATCATCGTACTGTCGGCTAAAGCCAGTGTGGAAGACCACCTGCGAGGCTTCGAGGAAGGTGTGGACGGTTATCTCACCAAGCCGTTCTCGGCCACCTACCTCAAGGGACGCATCGAGGCTGTCATCAATCAGCGTCATGCCCTGCAACAAGACATGCTGAAACAGATACAACGAGCCGAGGGTGCCGAATTCCATATCACGCACGAATATCCACAGACAGCATCCGGACAGGGCGACAACAGAAGCCCGGCTACTAATAAGCGCATGACGGAAGAGGACGCTCTGACCGAGAAGATCGTACAGTTCATCAATGAGAACATGAGTAATCCCGACCTCAAAATCGATGACATCGCCGTAGCCATGGGTATGAGCCGCAGCGTGCTCTACGGCAAGATCAAGAATGCTGTGGGCATGAAGCCTATCGACTTCGTACGCCACATCCGCATCATGCGTGCCACCGAGTTGCTCTGCAATACCGACGAAACACTTAGCAGCATCGCCTACTCTTTGGGCTTCAGCGATCCTAAGTATTTCTCGAAGGTATTCAAAAAGGAAATGGGTATCATTCCAAGCGAATATAGAGAAAATTCAAAGTAATAACACTTTTTTATACCTGGTGCACGAAAAAAACGAGAATTTACACCTTGATTCTGTACGAAAGCAGTACCTTTGCACCAGTTCTTAGAAAAGTTAAATGATAGTTTAATTCTTGAATACTCCTTTCCTTCAACAAGGAAAGGAATATTCAAAGTGATCCGGGGATTGTGAAATTCCCGGATTTTTTTATAAAAAAATATCAGTAACTATAGACACATATGAAAGAAAAATCGTATCTTTGCACTCGTTAAAGATACGATAACTGAGATTAAAACTATAAAAAGATACATAAAGAAAATGAGAACCGTTTACGAATTCTCTGTCAAGGACAGAAAGGGAAAGGACGTTTCCCTCAAGGAGTATGCCAACGAGGTGCTGCTCATCGTCAACACAGCCACGAAGTGTGGCTTCACCCCACAGTATGAAGAACTGGAAAAGCTCTATGAGAAATATCACTCACAAGGTTTTGAAATCCTCGATTTCCCTTGCAACCAGTTTGGTCAGCAGGCACCCGGTACCGACGAGAGTATTCATCAATTCTGCAAGCTTACTTACGGCACAGAGTTTTCACGCTTCAAGAAGATAAAGGTAAACGGTGATGACGCCGCTCCTCTTTACAAGTTCCTCAAGGAGGTGAAAGGTTTCGCTGGCTGGGACGAGTCACACCCTCTCTACCCTGTCCTCGACAAGATGCTGAGTGAGGCCGACCCCAACTACAAGGAGAGTGCCGACATCAAGTGGAACTTCACCAAGTTCCTCATCAACAAGAAAGGTCAGGTTGTTGCCCGCTTTGAGCCTACCACCAGTTTCGAAGTCATCTCTGCAGCCATCGAAGAATGGCTGAAAGCATAAAACATAAAAATCCCCTGCAGGTTCAAACTTGCAGGGGATTTTTTATTTTCAAGAATTATAGTACTTGTTTACTCAAGAAATTACACTTTAGGAACATCCTTGAGGAACTGCTCTATCTCTTCGTCGCTGACAGAATAGTTCTGCAGATCGCCATTGATGTAGCTGTCGTAAGAAGGCATATCGATGAGACCATGACCAGACAGACAGAAGAGGATGACCTTCTCCTCGCCCTTCTCCTTCGCCTTGAGCGCTTCACGGATAGTAGCAGCGATGGCATGACAGCTCTCTGGAGCAGGAATGATTCCCTCGGTACGGGCAAAGAGCATACCAGCCTGGAACGACTCCAACTGTGGAATGTCCACACCGTGCAGATAACCGTCCTTGAGCAACTGCGAGATGATCATACCGGCACCATGATAACGCAGACCACCAGCATGAATGTTGGCAGGCTTGAAGTCATGACCCAGGGTGAACATCGGCAGCAGCGGAGTGTAGCCAGCCTCATCGCCGAAGTCATATTCGAACTTACCCCTTGTCAGCTTAGGACAGCTCTCTGGCTCGGCTGCGATAAACTCAGTGTTCTTCTCTCCGCTCAGATTATGACGCATGAATGGGAAAGCCAGTCCGCCGAAATTGCTTCCGCCACCGAAGCAGGCAATCACCTGATCGGGATATTCGCCAGCCATCTGCATCTGCTTTTCTGCCTCCAGTCCGATGATCGTCTGATGCAGAGCCACATGGTTGAGCACCGACCCCAGTGTGTACTTACAGCCCGGAGTGGTAGTAGCCAGTTCGACAGCCTCGCTGATAGCAGTACCGAGTGAACCAGGATGATTAGGGTCGCGTGTGATGATGTTCTTTCCGGCACGTGTACTCATTGATGGAGAACCCTCCACCGTAGCGCCAAAGGTACGCATGATGCTGGAGCGATAAGGTTTCTGACGCATGGTGATCTTCACCTGATACACAGCCGCCTCCAGTCCGTAGAGTTTGGCTGCATACGACAAGGCTGCGCCCCACTGTCCTGCACCCGTCTCAGTGGTGACGTTGGTGTCGCCCTCCTGCTTGCAGTAGTAGCACTGTGGCAAGGCCGAATTAATCTTATGAGAGCCTAAAGGATTGACACTCTCGTTCTTGAAATAGATGTGGGCAGTAGTACCCAGTGCCTCCTCCAGACCGTAGGCACGCACCAGCGGAGTGGAACGATAGAAGGTGTACTTCTCCTGCACGTCCTCAGGGATATCGATCCAGGCATGTTCTGTATCGAGCTCCTGCTTGGCACACTCCAGGTTGAACACGTGCGACAAGTCCTCAGCCGTCATGGGCTTGTGGGTCTGCGGATTAAGTGGTGGCAATGGCTTGTTAGGCATTTCTGCCTGAATGTTGTACCACTGTGTAGGAATGTCTTTTTCCTGTAGGATGAACTTTTTCTGTCTCATAATTTTTAAGTTGATATTGATTGTGATTGTTATTGTTATTCTTAGTCTTACACTTTATCTTATTCTTGTATTCTTGATTTTACTTTTGTATTTCCTGGAGAATGGCGACAGCCTGTTCCACACTCGTGATGCGGGCGATACGAAGGAATCGCTTGTTGTTCTTCTCTTTCAACGCACATTGCTGTACGTGGCAAGTGGCATAGTTGAGAACCTTCGAGAACATCGTGCTGCGATAGAACGGACTCTGCACGTTGCTTACAAACTGCATTTGCATAGTACCCTGTTTGAGCATGATCTTCTCGCAGCCCAAGCGTTTGCCGAGGCGTCGCAAGCTCACCACGTGCATCAGTTCCTCACCCTCACGGGGCACAGGTCCAAAGCGGTCGATGATTCGCTTTCGGTAAGCAGCCAGGTCGTCATCATTCTCTATGCGGTCCAGTTCCCTGTAGAGCAACATTCGCTCGCTACTTCCCGGCACATAGGTGTCGGGGAAATACATCTCTAAGTCGCTCTCGATAGAACAGTCGTCCACGAAGTCGTCACCCGTGAGCTGCTGTCCCTCGTCCATCTCCTCCTGATACAGGTCGCCAAACTCCTCATTCTTCAGTTCGGTGACAGCCTGCGACAGGATCTTCTGATAGGTTTCATACCCCAGGTCTTCCATGAATCCGCTCTGCTCCGAACCAAGCAGGTTGCCGGCACCGCGAATGTCGAGGTCCTGCATGGCGAGGTTGAACCCGCTTCCCAGATCACAGAAGGTCTCCAACGCCTCCAGTCGGCGGCGAGCATCAAGTGTCAGTGTACTCTTCGGCGGAGCCACGAGATAACAGAAAGCCTTCTTGTTGCTACGTCCCACCCTGCCTCTCATCTGGTGCAGGTCGCTAAGACCGAAGTGATGAGCATTGATGATGATAATGGTATTGGCGTTCGATATGTCGATACCGTTCTCCACAATGGTTGTCGAGAGCAGCACATCGTAGTCGTAGTTCATGAATCCCATAATGACCTTCTCCAGTTCCTCGGGCTTCATCTGTCCGTGTCCTATCGCCACGCGGCAGTCGGGCACGTACTTTTCTATCATCAGTTTCAACTCCATGAGCTTCGATATACGGTCGACGACGACATACGCCTGTCCGTTACGGCTCATCTCGAAGTTGATGGCATCTGCCATGGTATCACCGCTGAAGGTCACCACCTCCGTTTGTATCGGGTATCGGTTGGGCGGCGGCGTGCGCATGATACTCATGTCGCGTGCACCCATCAGCGAGAACTGCAGAGTGCGGGGAATAGGTGTGGCACTCATCGTCAGCGTGTCGACATTCACCTTCAGCTGGCGCAGCTTCTCCTTGGTGCTGACGCCGAACTTCTGTTCCTCGTCAATGATGAGCAGACCGAGGTCATGCCATTTCACAGTCTTTGAAATCAGCTTGTGCGTCCCCACTACGATGTCTGTCCTGCCCTCCTTGAGGTCTTCCAGCAACTGTCTGGTCTCCTTGGCGGAGCGTGCCCTACTCAGGTAGTCCACCTTTACCGGCATTCCCTCCACTGGTGTGCGTCGATGTGGGCTTCGGA
>OCQK01000037.1_pt1 | contig 25864 bp, 25 predicted proteins | sample 1481281 | NCBI WGS metagenome assembly OCQK01 (sample SAMN03418281, study PRJEB22391) | human gut metagenome | biome: human-gut; feature: organic feature; material: feces | host: Homo sapiens | place: Italy | collected 2013-04 | reverse complement strand
ACCAGGTAATCCATGGGAACATTATTGCAAATATGAATTGCACAAGCATCCATTCCATACTAACGAGAAGGAAATAAACTATTTCCTTGATACTTTTACTAGCACGGATAAATATGAACAAATAGTAGAGATATATGCTAACCCAAGGTAGATTTCTAATTTCATATCAGGTATTCGATAATATACCGGTAAATAATAACGGACAAACGTATGTACGTGAAATACTAAATGATACTCAGGCCTTTACCCTCAATTATCGAACAGAACAGATAAGAGAAGATATAACCATAATCGATATAATATAACTATCATGAAAAAGAAAGACCCAATATACATACCTCACCAAGATACTTGGACAGAACACTTTCCTAATCCTGGCAGTAACAAAAATGATTACACTCTATACCTAAGTGATCCCCAAGCCCAGTATAATAAGTTACTCCGTACCCAATAGAAACAAAAAATATCACATAATATACCAATCCCATAAGTACACCTACCCCAAAAACAAAGATAAATAAAAAAGAATACCTAGAGCCCAGAACACTCTAGGTATTTCTGTGTACACAATTAATAAATCCTAATATACAGATACTAGGTACACAACCCACCTACCCCACTCCTAACAAAGAAATAATATATAACACAATAAACCTACCTATATCATATACACAATCTGAATATACAGATATCACTAACTAAGATACAAATCCCCTATATCACAATCAATATATATAATACACATAACTAATACTAATATACATATCTTAGGATCTTGGTTTCCCTTCTTTTCTGTGTATCGATGGGGGTTTTTCGAAAAAGTCAGGAACATACCCATAGAGGGGGCTCTACTATACCAAACACTATAGCTCTCAAAATTTAAAGTACTAAATCCTTGAGGCCCCAAAGGCCATTTTAGGCAATAAAAATCACCAATCCTGGCCCCTAAATCACAGAAAAGCAAAAAGTACACTCTGGCAATAGTTTTTGAGATACGTATATGAGCCTTTTTGACACGTATGTATTTTAGTAACGCCTATATATAATATACTAATATGGATGGGATTTAGATACGTATGTATTTTAGCTTCACACGTGTAATTGAAAAGTGTTCTGTTTGGCTAGTTTGTGTAATCTAGGATTTAGGTTGTGATTTTGTGTACCTAGACTCGGATTTTAATTGCCAAGAGGCTAGGATTTATATTAAAATTGTGTACCTAGAGGGGCCATTTTAGGCTCGGATTTTATAAAACTGGGTACACAATTTATGCCATAAATGGCCTCGGATTTTATAAATTTCTAGGCAATCAAGGGGCTATTTTTAATTGCCATCCTAGTAATATTGTTGTTAATTGCATAAGTATTTATATTATGGTTATTTTAGATAATTCTAGGACATTAGGGGCCTTCGAAAGGTAATCAGGGATATTGCATAATTAAAATAAAGTCTTTATATTTGCATATCAAAATTAAAAAAAATACTAATCAATAAAATTTAAAAATTATGGATACATTAAAATCTACCTCAATCCTTGCTTTAATCATTGCACGAAACCCTTATCACATTATCTCTATTCAAGGCTCCATGCCTATGTCACATGCTCAAAATACATATGAATTCGAAATTGCCGAGGATGACCCCAACTATAAGGAAATATCCGATTCTTCACTCGAAATGCTCTGGGTATATACTTATTCCGATAAGAAATCCCTAGAACTCGACCTAATGGAAATCCTAAATCAAATGGACTTGCTCAGAGGCGGCGATGACCAATATTTCGATTATAACGTAGATGAACTGGACATGGTACTCTACGGTGCAACCCTTATCCTTGAACAGGAAAAATACAAACCATTAATCCTGGCTCAATTACAACATTATCAGGATTGCTTCGACGAGGAAGAACATGCAGAACTAATTGATTATTACATTGACTTGCTCGAAGAACCAGAAACTCTTTACGAGAATGCCGAACAAAATATCAACCTTTTAAAATCCCTAATCAAATGAGAACCTAAATTGCAGAAGCCTAATCGCTAACTTAGGTACACCTAAGCCCAGGCCTAACTAAGGTACCTGGGCTTTTCTATGTACATACCTAAGAGGCCATCTATAGACTTCATATAATCACCTAAGAGGTACTAGAGCTTTACTACACATATACTTACTAGCCTTATATAAGAACCCACTAGGCCTATCTATAGAGCCTATAAGGCTTACCCAAGTACACTAACTATCGACCATAGATGGCCTTCAGGTATAGGCATGTAATATACAGATACTATATAGCCACTTAAAAGGCCCTCCGAAAATTCCCTAGAATCTTCTGGCCTTGTGGATTTGTTACAAGGGATTACCAAGAGGTTATAGTAGGAGAACCATAGGTGGCCTTAATCTGTTATCATACAGGTATTATATAGCGGACAACGTGCGGGCAATTTAGGACCCCGCGGGGTTAATGAGTGGAAATTTGATAAAAATTTTTGATAATAAATAATGTACGTGTAAATAATAAAATTTTTGAGATATGCAAATATTTTCTGAAAATTATTCTTAAAATAATAAAACTCATTTTTAACAAAAATTTTTCTCGAATTATTTTGTAGATTAAAATAAAGTCCTTATCTTTGCAATGTCGGAAACGATAAGAGTTCTAAAATTTAATGAGAAATTTTTCAAAAAAAAATCTTTGAAAAATTTTATAGATTAAAAAATAGTTCTTATATTTGTATAGAGAAATAAAACAAAAACCTTTTCGAGTTTCTAATAAGACTTGAATTTTTATCGAAAAGGTTATAATAAAATAAATTCAAAAATTCAAGCATTTTATTATGGAAGAAAAAAAATTAAATTCAGTTGAGAATGTAAATGTAGTTGTTGAAAATTCTACAAAAGAAAAAGTAAACAAAGTTAGTGCTAAAAAAGCTAAAGCACAAGCAAAAGCAAACAATATTCTTTATAAAGATATTCTAGCTAATCTAAATAAATCAACCGAGGGACTTTTAAAAACTTCTTTTGGAGTTAAAAAATCAGATATTTATAAAGAAGAAATTTTTTCAGAACTTTCGGACAAAGAAAAGAAAGTAGCTAGAAAAAAATTTAGAAATACAATTCTTTCTTTGTCTGAATCATTAGTTCAAGAAAAAGATAAAACACGTTTAGAGAAGCTAAAAAAAGCGTTTTTAGACTTTTATAAGCAAGTTTACAAAGTAAATGATTTTTCACTTTCTTCTGTTTGTTCTGAAAATATGAAAGAAACAAACAAAGATATTTTGAAAAAGGCTTTACAGATTATAAAAAAATAAATTGTTTAATCAAAGTAGGGAATTAATTCCCTATTTATAAAATATAACTTATGAATTTTGTTTTAGAAATCTTATGTTATATATTTATTTTCACTATATTAATTTTTCTTGCTTATGCGTGGGATAAACAAGAAAATAAAAGAAAATAAAATTTTTTAGAAAGTAAGGGTATGTTTGTCCCTTACTTTTTTTTTGACTTATTCTAAATAAGGGCTACCGTACCCCGCATTTAGTACCTGGTATTTTTAGGCTTTCATATTAAGGGGTACCTTGAACACAAACTCCGCATTTACTACCACAACTTTTTACCTCCTCGTATTAAGGGCATTGCCTAGAAAAGCCTTGAACATACTACACACTAAAATTTCTACACACGTTAAGGGCATACCAAGACACAACACACAAAAAAGCCAGAGAATAAAAACATCCCTGGCATTCATCCTACAAAAGAATATTCAATATCCAATAATCCTTCTACCATTCCTTACTTCATAAAAGAAAACATAATACTTCTGAATCTCAATACACCATAACCGATTACTACCTCCTTCTAATAAAGGTTCTATTCTCATCATATCTCCCGGATCAATCCAAATCTGATACCAAATACTCTTACCTTCAGAACATCTTAAGATTCTCTTTATCAATCTTATCTATGGGAGTCTTCATCCATCGATTACCTCTTATGATATGATACTCTCCATAACCCATATAACTAAATCTTTCAAGAAACCAGAGATGGGTAATACCAAACCTTTCAGGTTGGAACCAGGGTTTAATTACACTATGCCAGAATTCATGGTTCTGATTATCGAATATCCTACACATCCCTAGGTTAGTTTCTGCATGTCTTAGGAAATCAATTACCTTGATTATCTCATGCTTTACTTTCTCATAGTTTTCAAATATCCTCATCTCTAGGGTGAAGTTATTCTTTGCCTTTTCATCGATATTACTCATGATACTAATCCATATAAGAATATTATAAACCAAGCCACTAGGATAAAGATATAAGGGATTGCATACTTCTTAAATGGGTATCCTTCTATCCCATCATGAAGGGCATATATAAATACTATGGGCCATAGTAACATCATTAATGCTACTCCCAGTAATTTAAACCAAGTAAAGCCAAGGCATACTAGAGCATCAAAATTCATTGAGCTACCCTTATAATTACCGTGACTATCGAAGTGATAGTAGTTCTTAGGTTTTAATACTTGCTCAGATCCTAGGTAGGGTGGTAGGTCCTTTTTAATGAACCTACCCTTGCTATCTCTTGCCCTTTCCCTTAGAAGTTTAGGGGCAGATAAATCTTCGTCGTAATCTTTAATTCTAGCCATTGTTTTTCTTTTTAAAGAATATTAGGTAAATAGGAAATAAAGGTAATACTAACCAGATTGTAAGGAATAATAGATGAGATCTTATCATCCTGATTTCTTGACATAACATCTTGGTTAGAAGTATAGAGGGGATTAGGCATATCCCATAGATTATGCCTAATATTATCCAAGTACTATTCATTGAGCTTTTCGATTAGTTTTTTAAGTTTCTTATCTAAGGTTATCACCTTCTCAAGGGTTTCATCATCCTTGTGTTTCCCGTTATCATCCAACCATTTTTTGATTGCCTCCAAGGATTTCTTGGATTGGTGATATGCAACAAAGGAATTGTACTTCTGTTCATTCTCTGTAGTACAAGGTAGGATTATTGCATTACCTTTCCCATCTAATCGAGTAAATTGACCCTCTAGATTTGTTGTTCTAGTAATTATTACCTTATTAGATAATATTGCAGTACCATTCTTTTTATCGATAGATACTACGTTTGCCTTTTCCATTAGGGTTTTGTCTTGGTAAATTACCGAGTTACCCTCTTTGAGTTTTATTACTTCTTTTTTCATATAAATAATGTATTTATTTCGTTATACAAATATACTATTTTATTTTTAAATATCAATCATTATTAAATAAATTCTGCAAATCTTCTGAGGTTATTCCATGCTGACGATAGTAGTCGTATTCCCAAGGATTGAGAGGTTTGCAATTGACTGGGTATTCGTCTCTTAATTCGAAAGGCAAATAGCCAAGAAATTCTATACTGTTGAAATACTGTACCTTACCATCAGTAAATAAGAAATATTTCAAAGGTCTATCGATTGCCTTACCGAAATTACTTCCTATTAATCTGATATCCTTGTTGGCAATGTAAACATGATACTTATCAGTTATCAAATATACCTGGGTATTCCAGGGTTTCTTCGATTCATCTAAGGTTTTCCTAAACCAATCAACCATAATCTGTTGTTTCTTTCCCATATCCATAATTAAATTATTTATTCATTGATAAATAGAACTCGATATACCCACCTAAGAAAGGCTACAAGCAATACTTTACCATCTTTAATGTAAACTCTAAGAATTTATATTATGGATAAACTTACTAACGAATTAATTGCCAAGGTTGCAAACAAGTTAAACCTTGAACCAGCTCTGTTAAAGACAGTAACTGTAGTAGAATGTGGTAATCGAGACGGATTTTTACCCTCTGGTAGACCTCAGATTCTCTTCGAGGGTCATGTAATGTGGAAATATTTGAAGATAAAACTCGATGGAGAAGGCAAAAGAACCTATTTATACGATCTAGCCAAGAGAAATCCCAGTCTGGTTTATCAGAAATGGACCAAAGAATTCTACTTAGGAGGTGAAGGAGAGTGGAAAAGACTTGAAGCAGCTCGTAAAATTGATGAAAACTGTGCTAATTTATCCACTTCTTGGGGATTGGGACAGATTATGGGCTTCAATTATCAGTTTTGTGGATGTCAATCAGTAGATGAAATGATCCAAAAGATGTCTGAATCTCATGAAATGCAGCTAGAAATGATGTACCATTTCCTCTATAACTCCGGTTTAGTGAAATATTTGAAGGCAAAAGACTGGGATGCCTTCGCTAAAGGATATAATGGTCCTGGTTACAAAGATAATAACTACGACCAAAAGCTAAGAAATACCTATGAAAACTTCAAAGACAAGCTATGAAAGTAATCTACAACAACCTTATACCTTTCAAGGGATACAAAGCTATCAACATCTTTGGTTTAGTGTTTGTAAGAAAGGGGGCTAAGTTTACTGAGGTGGATTATAACCATGAACATATACATTCAAAGCAAATGGCTGAGATGTTATGGGTATTTTTCTACCTTTGGTATGGAATCGAGTACTTAATCATCCTTTGTTTTGCTAAATGGGACAAGCAGAATGAAAGGGATCATGATGTAAGTTTTGAGGAAGAGGCTCATAACAATGATTCGAACCTGGATTATATTTCAACTAGGAAGCATTATGCTTGGTTCAAGTACATAAAATTGAGAAGTTATAAGAAATGAAAGACTTAAAAGTACTGGGAGTATGTGGAGGGCAAGGAGCCCTCCTATTCCCTTTTAGAGATAAGCTTATTGGAAATATAGAACCTCGTGGAGTATTCCATACCAGTAGAGAAGAACAGTGGAAAGCTAACTTCAAAGGCATACCTTTCTTAAAAGGGTATGAACTACCAGAAGATTGGCATCCAGATATCATATTATCTAGCCCTGATTGTGGTAGTTGCTCAGTAATGAGATTATCTAAATCGAAGGCTCTTGGAGACCCTAAAAGTAATAAAAGTATACAACTAGTATTCCAAGCAATTCAATATTACGAACCCGCTCTCTTTCTTATAGAAAACCTACCAAGATTGCTATCTCTCATTTCTAAAGAAATGTTAACGGACTTCTTTAAGAACTATAAACTTATTTTTCACGAAAGAAGCGTTTCTGACTTCGGAAACTCCCAAGTATCAAGAAAAAGATTAGTAATTATTGGAGTTCATTTAGACAAGGGAAAAGAATACTTGAATTCATTTAATGAAGTATTCCAAGTAAATACTCCAAAACTTGCTAGAGATTTACTAGTACAAGCCCCACAGGAAGCTTTAATTCCATTCTCTGATAAAGTTTTAGCCATGTATGATTATCGGAAATTACCCGAAAAGAAAAATCTTACAGTCAGACAAGTAAGACAACTTTGGACCCATGATTTCAAAGATGAAAAGAAATGGCCAATTAAAACTGCTAAGATGAGTACTCTCCCGGGAGTATATCGATTGGAAGATGATAAACCACCCTTAACCTTGAGACCCTCCGATAGGCAATTTAGACCTGATGGGTATCCTTTAGGTATTTATGATTTCAAGACAATTATGGGATTCCCTGAAAATTACCGAGTATTTATTCGGGGATTTGCTACTTGGGACCCTAAGACTTATCACTACTGGTTAAATAAAGCCAGGTATACCTTGAGCAAAGGGTCAGTATATGAGGTAGGATTATGGTTTAAGAAATGCCTTAATTTCAAGTGAATCCCCCCTATATAAATCTAATAGGCTTTTAAAGGGTATTGGAATAAGGAATATTGGAATAAGGAATACTGATATAAGAATCAATCAGGAAAAGGGATTGTTAAGGGAAAAACAAAGCCAGTTTCGTAACTGATTGAATTTGAATTAGTTGGCTTATGCCAGACTTGGCAAATGAATGCCAAGCACCTGATATAGAGTGAGTTGACTATTATGAATTGAAACCGAAAAACTCAAGTAACAATGAACAAAGAAACTTTATACAGAACAGAGATATTACCGAAAAATCTGAAGAGTATGTTTAATCTCTTAGCAACTCTTTATAATCGAGTTGTAAAGAGTCACAAGGGAAAAATCAGAATGAGTATTACTCAAGATTCAAAAGGGATTGATATTCGATTTAGAATTCCGACTACTGACTTCAGTAATAATTTCAAAGTAATTTTGGGAGTAATAATCGATAGATACAAAACAAAAGATGCCTATCTTAGATCAAAAGATGAAGAAGCTTAAGATTGCCATGGTAGTCCTTTTACTAGGATTTACTATTTACCTTTGCTTCAGGAATTACAAACTGAATCAACAACTCAGTATGTTACCTGATAAAGAGATCATTCAACATACTGATACAATTTATTTGAGGAAAGATTTCCTGCCAATTTCCTACGATAATTTACTTAACCCAAGTAGAATCCTTCTCTACAATTCTCCGCATTCTTCGGTTAGCCAGGGTTTATGCAGTACCGATTCAGCAGAGATATCAGAGAAGGATTCTCTTGTTCAATTAGTAATCGATAAGAATCAACTTACATTGAGTTTCCTTAATCAAAACTCGGGAATTTATTCTAGTAGGTTATTCAATATCGACACTAATAACTACAAGTATTCTTGGTATAACGGAAAACTTACCACACAAGAAATTAAATCTAGAATAAGATTAGTTCCGTATGTTTATGGTAAGTACCGACCCTTTAACAATTTATGGGATTTGGGAACAGGAATTTCAATCGAGACTAAGAGATTTAATTACAAACTGGGGATAAACAGTTTTTATTACCCAAGATATTTCTCAGGTATCAAAACTGATTTAGAACTGGTAGTAACTTATAAATTTTAGATTTTATGGCAAAGAAGATACAGGAAACACCAACTAACCTTACAAGAGAAGAATTATCTAATCTATCTAGGGTTACAACGGATGTTTTCTTTTTCAGTCTTTTTTGTTATGTGATACATCCAGTGAGAGGAAAGGTTCGATTTGAATTATATCCGTATCAAAAAGCCGTACTATACCAATTTATACTCCAGAGATTCAATATCTTGTTAAAGTTCAGGCAAGCGGGTATTACAGAACTTATATCTATGTACTGCTTATGGCTGGCATCATATCATCCTAATAAGAAGATAAACATTATCTCCATTAAGGATACAACAGCTAAGAAGGTACTTAAGAAGATTAAGTTCATGTATAAGAATCTTCCATGGTATATGCAAACCCCGATCATTAACGGAAGAACTGGGGAATTTGGTTCTGCCTCTATGATTGAATTCGATAATGGTTCATTCATAGAATCCATCCCAACATCTTCAGAAGCCGGTCGTTCAGAATCTCTTTCTCTCCTGGTAATTGATGAGGCTGCAATCGTTCGGTGGGCTTCAGCTATTTGGGCAGCTGCCTTCCCTACGCTTTCCACCGGAGGTTCAGCCATCATCAATTCTACTCCATACGGTATGGGTAATTTTTACCATTCAACATGGGTAGATGCTATAGCTGGAGGTAATCCTTTCAATGCTATTCGATTATATTGGCAGATGCACCCAGAACGGGATCAATCTTGGTATGACCAGATGGCTTCTGCATTGGGTCCAAAAAGAACTGCACAAGAAATCGATGGAGACTTTCTTTCTTCAGGTAATACAGTATTTGATATGGCAGATGTCAAGGCTATCGAAGATTGCTTAAGTGATTATCCAGTTTTAAAATATCGTTTCAATCGTCAGTATAGACAATTCAACGAACCAGATCCAAATAAACAGTACTTTATTGGTGCAGACGTTGCAACAGGTAGAGGCTCAGACTATTCTTCTTTCACTTGTATGGACAAGCTGGGAGAAGAACAAGTTGTGTATAAGGGAAGAATGGCAGTAGATAAATATGCTAGGTTACTGGGAGATACTGGGCAATTATTTAATTTTGCTGTTGTAGCTCCAGAATCTAACGACGTTGGTTTAGCAGTAACTTCTGCTCTTCAGTCAGAAGGATACCCTAACCTATATTACTATCAAAAGCTTCTGAAAAAGAAAGGTAAGTCCAGACCAGAGGTTGATAAATCTCCGGGTTGGTTAACTACCCAAAAGAATCGTTCAGTAATTATAGAGGGTCTAGAACAAGATATTCGAGAAGAGAATATTATTGTGAAGGATCCTTTCTTTGTTCAAGAAGCTCCTACCTTTATATATGATGGTTTGGGTAGACCCGTAGCCATGGGTAAACACAGAAATAATACTTCTGCTGTAGATGTGGATTTGGAAGGAGATGTTTATTCTGATGATGATATATTTGGTAAAGCTATTTGTAATCACATACGAAAAGGAAAAACTAATGTAATAATACAACCGAAATGAAAATTCTTAAGTTTTTTGGATTCGATAGAAGGAATCGATCTCCAATACAAGAAAACAAGGCTAATCCTCCAAGTAAAAAAGAGGAGGTACCTATTTCACCCGGTAGAGTATCGGAACCGGATGATGACCCAGGTAACTTCATTCATACATTGAAAGGCTTAACTCAGATGGTTACGCCTTCTTTTCGTGTTGAAGTGATTCAGCTTTTAAGGGATTTATATAAAGTGAATCCAGATGTTAACATAGCTTTACAGGACATGTTTAAGCTTGCTAATACTGGTCACAACATAACCTTCCCTAATAATACCGATAAAGAGGCTGATAAGATGAGAGATCATCTTTCTAATGTATCCTCTAAATGGTCTAACTATACTGCTGGTATGGATGGTTTGGTAAACAAGATGATAGTTCAATTGATGATTAGTGGAGCTATCTCAGTAGAAGCTGTACCAAATGAAAAGTTAGAGGGTCTAGCTACTGTATTATTCCTCAAACCAGATAGGATAGTATTCAAAAGAGAGAATAATGGTGTATACAGTCCATATCAGAGGAACACTCTTTGGAATGGCTCGAATAAGCAAGATTATATCAAACTTAATACAGAGACCTACTGTTATGTTGGTATGTATAATGATACCGATGAACCTTACGGAATACCTCCTTTTATGGCATCATTGGACTCATTAAAGGGTCAGCATGATATGAAAACCAATTTTAAGCATATCATGGAAATCTGTGGTATGGTTGGTTTTCTAGAGGCTTTGATGGAAAAACCACAACAGAAACCTAATGAAAATGTAGAAGCTTATACTAGAAGATTAAATAGGGAGCTAATACGTTTGAAACAGAATGTAAGGGAAGGTATGAAGGATGGAGTAGTAACTGGTTACATTGATGACCACCAGTTTAAACTTAACTCTACTTCAAAAGAGATGAGCAATATTGATAAACCCTGGAATATGAACCAGCAATCAGTTGCTAATGGTTTGGGAGTAAATGGCAACCTAATTGGAGTACAAGCTTCCATTGGAGAAGGAGCAACTGGTATTATGCTTTCTAAGCTTATAAGTCAGCTGAAGAATATCCAAATGATAGTTTCTTATGTTCTTAAGTTTATTTATGAACTAGAACTACGTCTGGCTGGCTTTGATTGTAAGGGAATATCCATTACTTGGGGATCATCCACTATCTCTGATGAGGTTAAAATCCAACAGGGTAGACAATATAAGATTCAGAACCTTGACTTACTTTACAAGGCAGGTATCATTTCTCAATATCAATATGCTTGGGAAATGGGTTATGATTCTCCTTCAGAAGAAGAACCAAGAGTTTCATTGGAAGACCAATTTGCTAAGGGAGGTAATTCAGACCCACAAGAGGGTACTAAGAAGAAACAGAGACAGGACGATAAGAATCAATCCGCTCGTAGATCAAGAGATAAAAATAACCCGGCTCCTTCACGAGGAGATCAAAATACTAAATCAAGATGAGTAAACCGATTACTAAAAAGAACAGAGAACATTTAGATTCTTTAGTGATAGGTAGTGGTCATACTATAATGGCTGGGTATATCCCAACATCCATAGAACCACAAACCTTCTCGGAGAATTTTTATAAATGGGCTCAAACTTCTAAGGAGTCAGTCAGTCAATTTGGTTTTTGGGGAGGAGAAATAGATTATAATACCTATTATCCTGACTTGAAGCCAGAAGAACTTACTCCTAAAGATGAGGAGTTTATTGAACCAATGTTCAGATTATTATCTGCAACTATTGTGTCTAAGAACTGGAATCCTACCGATTTTAGTCAAAAGGGAGTATTAAAAGCTTCTATGAGAATGCTCTTAGGACAAACAGTAAACTGTGACCATGAGACTAATATTGGTAATGCTATTGGAGCTGTATCACAAGTTATCTGGCAAGATGAATACAAGGATGGTTCTTTTGTTATTCCTGCAGGTATTAATGGTATATTAAAGATTGATGGTAAAGCAAATCCGAGAATTGCTAGAGGCATTCTTATGGATCCTCCATCTATCCATTCTAACTCAGTAACAGTACAGTTTAAGTGGGATAAGTCTCACCCAAATATGGAAGATAACGAATTCTACCAGAAACTGGGTACCTATGATTCTAAGGGAGTTATGGTACGAAGAATCGTTACTGAAGTAGTAAGATACTTAGAAACTTCTTTGGTATCTCATGGAGCTGATGCTTTTGCTCAGAAGATTGGGGATGATGGTAAAATCATTAATCCCAATTTTGCCAAGAGAACTTGGGCTTCATACGAAGAATATAGAGATGATAAGTCTAAACAGTATTTCTTCTATGATACGAAAACTGATCTAGCTTTGTTCAGTGAAAATAACGATACTTCCCAATCTTATGATGATAACCAAGGAAATCAAAATCCTAATAATAAAGATATGAATGAACTACAAAAATTTTTAGAAAGAATCTTTGGTAAAGATTGCCTTACTCTTGCCGAAGGTACAGAGATGAACGAGGAAACTGCATTTGCAGCCATTCAGGAATTGGTTAATTCTCGTAACACTCTTCAGACTACTGTGGATAACTTAACTACAGAAAAAACTTCTCTTACAGAACAGGTTACTAATCTGAATGCAGAAGTTGCAAATCTGAAAGAAATGGCTCAGGTAGGTAAAAACCATATTGCATCTCTCCGTGAAAATGCTGTTGCAACCTATAAAAAACTTATGGGTGACAAAGCTGATGAAACTATCGTTACAATGTTGAATGCCGAAACTACCGGCATGGTAACTTTGATCTCTCTTACTAAAGATTACCAAGCTCGATTGGAAGAAAAATTCCCCATGACCTGTGCTAAATGCGGTTCTCATGATGTAAGCCGTGCTTCTTCTGCAGCTGAGTCAGAAGATAAATCTGATAACAAAGCTACTGCTCAGAATTCCGAAAAGAGTACTGAAGAGATTCTGAAAGGTATCTATTCAAACAAATTAAAATAATCTCTAAAATAAGAAGAATATGAATACACATCCTACTACTAAGCTGGTAAATCAGGATCAACCGATGACTCTGTTTGGTGAAAAAACTCCCAGAGCGGTGATCTATAAGAGCGAATCTAACAAGTTGCATCAGGCTTTCTGTGTAAAAGAAAACAAAGTTATTCATCAGGGTATGCCGGTAGCTTTGGATACCGATGGTAATATCGAACCTTATATCCCGGGTGGAGATGGCAGCCAGGTTTATCTGGGTATAGCTGTAACTGACAACATTAACCCTGCTTATCAGGCTCAAAGAAATTTCCCCGTAGAAGTAACTGTAGCTGTAGAAGCTTTCATGGTTGTAAACTGGGTAGCTAAAGAGGCTATGGAATGTGGTTATGTAAAACCCACGGATACCATGTTGATTGATCGTTTCATCACTGCTGAAACTTCAGACGATGAAACAAAATTCATTAGCATCGTACCGGCTGATGAAGCTAATGATATTATTCAAGTATTGGTACGCTAATCATTAACTGAACATTAAAAGAACAATGAATACAGAATTTGCACAATTGAAAATGGAAGACCTTAGAAAGGAACTTCCGGAAATGGTAAGAAGTTTGGAAGCATACCGTCAGGGTTCCAACAACACATTGCCTATTGAAGTTACTCTGGAAGAACTGGTACAGGGTAAATATGGTGTATCACAGGATGCCTTCTTTGAAAAGTTGGGCATTAATCCGAAGATTGATACAATGCAGAACATCTTCACTATGCCGCAACAGAATATCCGTTGGATTGTACCGGAAATCATCCGTGCTGCTATTACAACTGGTATGCGTCAGGCACCTTTCTACCCGAACATCATTGCTTCAGACCAATCAATTAATGGTTTGCAGGTAACTATGCCGATGGTAAATATGTCGGATGCTGCTCCCGCTAAGGTAAATGAAGCAGAAACAATTCCTTTGGGAGATGTAAGCTTCGGACAGAAATCAGTTTCTCTGTTCAAAATCGGTAAAGGATTTAAACTTACTGACGAAGTTAAAAACTACGTTTCAATCGATGTATTGGGAATCTATCTCCGTGACTTTGGTATTCAGTTGGGTTATGCTATGGATACTTTGGCAATGGATGTTTTGATGAACGGTAACAAAGCTGATGGTTCTGAATCTGCTCCGGTTATTGGTGTATATGAAACAACCAACGGTATTACTTATAAAGACTTGTTGCATATCTGGGTTCGTGCTGCTCGTATGGGCCGTAACTTTACTACTATGATTGGCGGTGAAGACCAGGCTATCGAGATGTTGAACTTGCCTGAATTTAAAGAACGTCACTCAGGAACTACAGAAGCTACACTGAATATCAAGTCTCCGGTTCCCAACAAGGCTGACTTCTATATTCACCCGGGAACTCCCGATCAGCAGTTGTTGATGGTAGATACCAGTGCTGCCTTGATTAAGCTTACTGCTAAACAGTTGATGCTTGAATCAGAAAGAATCGTATCTAATCAGACTGAAGCTGTATATGCTTCTCTGACTACAGGTTTCTCTAAGATGTACCAGGATGCTGTTCTTCTGTTGGCAGCTAACAAGAAATTCTCTGAAGCTGGATTCCCGAGCTTCATGAACATTGACCCATACCTATTGGTTAACTTAGAATAATATCTGGGATTTCTTCATTGTATTTTTGTCTAATTTCTCCCCGAACAGTTTCAATCCATTCTGTTCGGGGTTTTATATTATAACCTAAAATAAAAGATTATGGCTACTACTTACATTGTAACAGTTGGAACTAATGCCTACAGTTTTAACGACCAGGTAACAGGTATTTCAATTGCAAAAGGCGAAGAGAGAGAACTTACTGCCCGTCAGTACAGAACAAAACGTATTCAGAAAGCTTTAGTTTCTGGCCACTTGGTTTTAGTTCCGGATAAGAACAAAACTGCCAAGTATACTGCCGAGGATATCGAAAAGCTTGACAAGAAGCTAGCTGCTCAGTTTGCAAAGGGTATGGAAATCAGTAAGATTGCCAAAGCTTATTCACTTGAAGAAGCTAAGCTGATTGCTAAGAAACATGAAATCGAAGCTGATCCGAAAGATACCGTAAAAGATATCCTTGAAGTTTTACTTGAAGATTTCGAAGAAAACAAAGAATAAACAAATCCGAATATAAATGAAAAAGAATCTAGACTTCACATATGTAACATCAGGTCTGGAAGTTTCATTTAGAGTATTAACCAAAGTCCCGGCCAAATCCATTTTTGACTGGGACTTTGGCGATGATAAGGGAGAGGTTTTCAATGGTGGAAGACATCAATCTTACTCTTATGAGAAGTCTGGATTTTATGATGTAACACTACATGTCACTAATTCTGAAGGATTAGATTTGACTTGTACTAGAACCGTAGTTGTATGTAATTATGGACATACTACTCTTCAAGATACCATTTATAATTTGATAGATAGGTATATTCCCAAGGAATTAAATGAGAGTATGACCATAGAAGATAAAACTGCATACATCACTAAATGGCAATTATATATCTTCCCACTAGTAAACCATGTTATACCACCAGATAAATATAATGATGAATTATGGTATGAGGGACTAGAAAACCAATTAATTATGGAATTGGCAGTATGGGATTATCTCAATATACAAATACAAAATATACTGTTGGTTGCAGGAAATAGTTTTAGAGAAATTATCTCCACTGAATCTCATGGACCAGACCAAGATGGTGATTCACCTGGAGAACATGCTAGAGGAGATAGGATAAAACAAATTACTACGGGTCCTACCGAGGTACAGTATTATGATAAGATATCCGAAAGTATATCTAGCTTATGGAGTACTTATTCAAAGATGATTCAACCTGGAGGATATATGGATGAACTAAGAAAGAACTTATGTATGCTGGCATCTAGGTTGGAGATATACTTACCATTCTGTGATCAAATCGAACGGTTAGTAGTACCAAGAGTAGTAAATCATCGAAAACCAACTCCTTTGGGAGGACCTAATCCAACAGCCCCCCTCAATAAAGCAAGTAAACCTTCGTTAACCATAATAGATAAGAAATCATGACAAAAGAACCTGGGAGAATGGTTAAGAACCATTCTTGGAATAGGTATAAAAAGATTATCACTGATTTCTTAGATTGGGATGCTGGAAGACAAACAATTACTTGGGCTAAACACGTTAATCAATATCTAAATCATGCTGAGGATGATAGCCCAAGATATTATAATATTCCCATAGAAGCTTTATGCTACTACAATGCTTTTAGGAACTGGCCAATAAATAAAGCCACAGTTTCTGGAGAATTAGATGATGAGAACCTTTCTATACTTATTTCAAAGAATTACATAGAACAAATCGGATATCTCAATCAGGAAGGTTATTGGAACTTTAACTGGTCCGAGGATAGATTTGTTATCAATGGGATGGTATATAAGCCTTCTGGAGATACTCAAGTATCTCAGGCTAAAGATGAAGCTTTGGTATTCTTGGTAATCCTCAAAAGGGATAGAGATACTAAAATCAAATTCGTAGAACAAAATCCATAAAGATATGAAAATGTTAATGTTACGTTTCACCAAGCTTAACAATGTAGAAGGCGATTGGTGGGACAGTAATCTTATAATCTTGAATGGACCTTCTGGAGTTCACATAGAAATGCCTGGTACTGGTAATTCGGCTACTACCATGCAATCTATGACTGGTATGAAGTTCGTATCAAATTACCAAGATTACTTTGGAGAGGTATGGGATAAAGATATACCTCATATAGGCTTTGGCCAAGTTATTAAGTTCAGAGTTAGGAAATTACCCGATTATGCCGTAGTAGTTGGGGATATAGAGGATGGAGGAGATGTTGACCCAGATAATCCAGATGATATCCCAAATGCTTTTGCTGGTAAAGAAAAAGAATACTTCCGTGGTAATAACTCAGAACTGTTATTGGGAAAGAATAAAGTAACACCTTAAAATATATACATATGTACGTTAGTAAATACTACACTTGCGAAGAGATTGACCAACGGCTATTACAGGGTTATTATGATGACTCTTTGGCTCATGGTTTTGTTGGAACTCTTAAAGAGTTCTGGGCATTCTTCTTATCAATTGCAAACAAGGTAGATAAGAAAGAAGGTTGGGATTTGTCAGAAAATAACTTCTCTGATGAATTGCTAGAAAAACTGAATGGAATTGAGGAACATGCTAACTACGTTACTAAAGTTTCTCAACTAGAAAACGATTTGAAATATCAGACTCAAGAACAAGTTGAGAAATATATACATGACTTAGTAGATGGTGCTGATGATGCTTTGGATACATTAAAGGAATTGGCTGAAGCATTAAACAATGACCCAAACTTTGCTACCAATATCACTAACCGATTAACTGAATTACGTACTCAATTAGAAGCTGAGGTAACTAGAGCTAAGAACCGTGAAAACGAATTAGCTTCTCAGATTAAGATTGTGAATGATAACTTGGTTAACTCGGTTAATACGTTGAATGCAACTATCCTTAAAGTAGTACAAGATATTACTAGGATGATAGAAGCAATCAATGCTCGTATTCAAAAGGTAGAAGACCGGGTTGGTGATTTGGAAGTAGAAACTGACAATAACTTAACTGAAGCTAAAGAATATGCTAAGGAATTGGTAGATAAGGAAGCTGCTGAACGTAAAGCTGCTGATGAGAAACTGACCGAGGCTGTTCATAAGGTACAGTTAGACCATACTAGGGATATTGCCGACTTAAATAATAAGATTCTAACCGAGGCTTCAGAAAGAGCAAATGCAGATGTAGCATTAGAATCTAAACTGAACACCGAAATCAGTGATCGTAAAACTGCAGACCAAGAACTTGAATCCAAGATTAATGCTGAAGCTGCAGCTCGTACTGCTCAGGATGAAGTATTACACCAACAGATTGTAAAGGAAACTTCTGACCGTCAGAATGCAGATAATGGTTTACAGCAGAACATTACTCAAGAAGCTCAGAACCGTCAGAATGCAGATACTGTACTTCAGAACAATATTGATAACGAGAAAGAAACTCGAATTGCTCAAGATGAAATCCTTGACCATAAGATTGAGGATTTGAAAACTCAGGCCGGTACAGATAAAACCGAATTGCTTGAAAAACTAGAGCAAGAAAAGCAAGAACGTATTGCTGCCGATAAAGACTTAGATAATCGTAAGGTAGATAAAAGAGAAGGTTATTCTCTTACTAAAAACGACTTTACCGATATTCTCAAGGCTAAATTGGATGGCATTGAAGAACATGCTAATTATATCACAAAAGTATCTCAGCTTATCAATGATGCTGGTTATCAAACTGAAGCAGATCTTCAGGCAGCTATTGAAAAGATTATTGGGGAAGCTCCAGAGGTTCTTGATACTTTGAAGGAGATTGCAGATGCTTTGGGTAATGACCCAAACTTTGCAACTACAATTACCAAGAAATTGGCTGCTATTACCGAACAGTTGAATCAAGAAATTACTAATCGTACAGAAGCTGATGCCCAGGTACAGGCTAATGTAGATAAGGAAGTTTCTGACCGTAAGGAAGCTGATACTGCTCTTGAAGCTAAGTTGAAAGAATACGTTGATAACGAAGTAGATAAGATTACTGGTAACACTGATGGTATTCAAGCTAGTCTGAATAAGGAAATCCAAGATAGAAAAGATGCTGATGCTGCATTACAAGCTGCTATCACTAAGGAAGAAACGGATCGTAAGGCTGCTGATGCTGCATTAGATACTCGAGTAACTGCTAATGCTACTAAGATACAAGAATTGGCTTTATCTATTCAGGATGCGGTAAATACCGTTAAAAATGAACTTCAGGCTAAGATAGATGCTTTGCAAACAGAAGTAAATGCTAACAAGGCAAATATCCAACGTAATACTGACCGATTAAACGACCAGATTACTAAGGAAGCTGAAGATTATGCTGAATTAAAAGGCATGGTTAATGCAGAAGCTGAAGCAAGAGCCAATGCTGATACTAATCTTAAGTCTCAGGTAGATAAGGTAAATATCGACTTGAACACTGAGGTTTCAAAGAGAGAAGCTGGTGATACTGTTTTACAGCAGAATATCGATAAGGAGATCTCTGATAGAACTTCAGCAGATACTTTATTAGATAATAAGTTCACGGGCTTGATAAATACTGAATCTACTGCCCGGGCAAATGAAGATGAGAAAATCAATGCTCGAATCGACCAGGAGATTAAAGATCGTAAGGCAGGTGATGATGCTTTAAGCACCAGAATAGATAGCCTCAATAGTGGAGTAACCGGTTCTTTAGATGAGCTCAGGGAGAAAGTAACTAATAACACTACTGCTATTCAAACCGAAGTAGAAAGAGCTAAGGCTGCTGAACAAGCTCTTAAGGATTCTCTGACTACAGCTATGGAAAATCACAAAGATGATTTGGTAGCTATATCTAAAGATATCAATGATGAGGCTCAAAGTAGACTACAAGAAGATACCAAGCTTCAGCATAATATTGATACCGAAACCTTTAATCGTACTCAGGCAGACACTCTGTTAGAGAATAAGATTACTCAGGAAGTATCAGATAGAGTTCAGGCTGTTGAAAACTTGAATGACCGAAAGGTTGATAAAGTAGATGGCAAAGAGCTTTCTTCAAATGACTTTACCGACTTATTAAAAGCTAAGTTAGATAATATCCAGGAATTTGCTAACTACATTACTAAGGTATCTCAGTTGGAAAACGATTCTAACTATCAGAATGCCGAACAAGTAGAAGCTGCAATCCAAAAGGTTATTGGTTCTGCTCCTGGAGTATTAGATACACTAGAAGAGATTGCAAAAGCATTGGGAGATGATCCTAACTTTGCAACTACAATTACTAATAAGCTGACTGAACTTAAAGGTATTATAGATAAGGAAATCTCCGATAGAACTGAAGCTGATGAACAAGTTACTCAGAAGTTTACTGAATTAAGTACTACTCTTAATGCTACAGTAAGTGAACTGAGAACTTTCGTAACAGAAACTCGTTCTGAATTATTAACAAAGGCTCAGGCTCAGGATGAATTAATTGCTAAGAATACTGCTAATATTCAACGTAACTTAGAATTAATTCAGGGATTACAAAGTAATCAGAATACTGGTTATCTTGAAATCAAGGAACTATTGAATACGGAAATTGAGGCTAGAAAGGCTGAGGATATTCGTATTGAAGCTAAAGTAGACAAGAATACTCAGGACCTTACTACAGAACGTAATGAGCGTATTGCTGCCGATAAAGTTCTCCAGGATAATATTGATGCTGAAGAGGCTGCAAGAATTGCTGCTGATAATGCTCTGGGTAAACGTATAGATAAAGAAATCGAAGATAGAAAAGCAGCTGATACCGCACTTGAGAATAAATTTAATGGTATCACTAACGGCTTAGATGAACGTCTTCAGAAAGAAGAAGCTACTTCAAATGCTTTACCCTTAACTATGGTTACGGAAATTGATCCGAACTTGGTTATCAATGGTACTTCTGCTGAAGTAAACTTTAAGAGTTCTGTAAAAGGAGAAGGTAATCTCTATGGAGAACCTATGCCTCGTAAGTTTGCTATCCCTGCTTCTACAGATGCTAAAGCCGGTCTTCAATCAGCTGCCGATAAGAAGAGATGGAATTCTATGCCCAATGATTATATCACTGGAGCTAGTTATACACCTAAGGCTGGTGTGGTTACTACTAACATAAGTAGAAGTACATATAACTCCGATGAAGGTATACAGAAATCTAATGATTTCACTGTAGATATCCCTGCTTCTACTGCTGAGAAAGCCGGTGTACAAACTGCAGCAGATAAGAAGTTATTTAACTCTATTCCTCAGACTGTAGTAGTTGGAGAAGGAGCAACTTCAGATGCTAATAAAGTTACAGTATCAGTAAACAGAAAAACTGTAAACGAAGGAATATATAAAGATGATAATACTACTTTTGATTTACCAGTAGCTTCAATTACTAAAGCTGGTACTATGACTGCTGCTGATAGGGTTAAGTTGGATGAAACTTTACCCCAGCAGATTGCTAAGGAAATCCAAGACAGAAAAGATGCCATTGAAGCCTTGAAGAATTCTTCCGAAGCTTCCCTTGCTCAAGAAATCGAGGATAGAAAAGCAGCTGACCAGGCATTAGACACCAAATTTACTCAGGCTATCAAAGAAGAGGCAGATGCTCGTGCTGAATACGACCAGGTTCAGATGCAAAAGATTCAGGAAGAAGAAGAAGCCAGAGCTGCTGCAGATACTGCTCTTGAGAATAAGTTACAAACTAATATCAATAACTTAGAAAAGAAGCATGATGATTTCGTAGCAACTAAGGGTAAGGCTAATGGATTTGCTTCTTTGGATGGTAATGGCTTAGTACCTTCTAGTCAATTGCCTTCTTATGTTGATGATGTTATCGAAGTTTATGCTACTTATGATGTCAGTAAAACTGGAAAGCTGAGCAACATTAAATTATATTCTGACCCAGATCATGCTAATCCTATTACTGGAGAATCAGGTAAGATATATTTGAATATTACCCAGGATGAACCCTCTTATCAATTCCGTTGGTCAGGTACTCAGTTTGTAGATAGTAATACTTCTTCACTGATACTTGGAGAAGTTACTGGTACTGCTTATGATGGAGGTAAGGGTAAAGCTTTAGCTGATTGGAGAAGATCTCTGAAGGCTAATCTAAAGTTTTATTCTCATATTAAGGATTCCAGAGCTTGGACTAGAGATGCTACTGAAGTTAGATTAAATTTCGATTGTTCAGATTTTGATGATACTGCAACTATACATACTTATAATCAACCTATCCCAGCTGCTACCAAAGACTTAGCAGGTGTACAAACTGCAGCCGATAAGAAACTGTTTGATTCTATCCCAGGAGGAATTGTATCTAATATTACTAGTTCAAAGGGTGATGAATCACTAAAAGATAAGAATGTAGTTAGACTAAAAATAGAGAACTACAATCGCTATAATACTGAAACTCAGTCAGTATTACCTGAGTATAAGAAGGTATATTGGGAAGTCACTCTTCCTTCAGCAAGTGCTGAACAAGCTGGTACTATATCCGCAGATATGTTTAACAAACTTAACTCTGGCCTGAATGGAGACATTACCAATGCCCTGAATGAAGCTAAGGCTTATACTGATGCTGCTAAAACTGCATTAGAGAAATTAATCCAGGATTCTGACAAAGTAATTAAGGAAAGCTTAGATGCTCATATTGGCAATAAGAGTAACCCTCACAATGTAACCAAAGCTCAGATAGGTTTAGATAATGTACAGAACTTAGCTCCAGCAGATATGCCAGTATCTACTGCTCAAGCTACTGCTATTGCAGATGCTAAGGCTGCAGGTACAAAAGCTCAGACCGACTTAAGTACCCATGCAAACAGAAGGGATAATCCTCATAATGTAACTAGAGCTCAATTAGGATTGGCTACTACAGACCAAGTAGTATTTGCTAAAACTACTGCAGCTTCTGGTTTCTGGAAGGAATCGGATGGTAGATTAAAATCTCAAGTAGAGAATTTGAACCATACTCTGGACCAAATCTGTAATATACCTACAGTTCACTTCAAGATGAATGGTAAATACCAAGTGGGAACTATTGCTCAGAGCTTAGAGGAAATTGAACCTCTGTTAGTATCAGAGAATACTATACCTGCTTCTCAAGTACCTAACCAATCTAGATTCGAAACTTTCGTCGGAGAAGATGGTCAGGAATATGTAAAAGTAAAAGTAGTAGAATATGAAATGCTCAGTGTCATGGCTCTTGAAGGAGTTAAGTTATTGAGAAAAGAATTCGAAGACTTTAAGAAACAATTAAACAATAAGTAATATGGCAGAAATAGCAACTTGGAGTGCTATTCTGAATAAGACCGGCCTTGGTAAGACCTCTAATGAGTGCCCTACCAAGGCTGAGTTGTTAGCACTCAATAATGGTAAGAATTCTGATGTTGACAAGGTTATTGTAATTAGTAATGCTGCTAGCTACGGTAACAATGAATGTGTCAAGTTAGAGGATATCAATGCCGAGCAATGGATTTATACATTCCAGTGGGCATCGAATGGTAATCCCTCTTTTAATGCTCCAGCTACTGGAGGTATATACTACTTTGGTTTATATGTTTCTAATCGAGTTAAGCAAGTAAACGGTGTTAATACTACTATCTCTCAAAGTTTGGCGGATGATGTCACTAAAACTTCGGAAGGTTCTTGGTATACTACAGATCACGACGTTAATAAAGGTAGAATAGTACCCAACAATACATCTACTAATAGTAAATCAACCACTGTAACTTGGACTCAGAAGTATTCGGGTAAAACCCTACAGGCAACATTTACCCAGGCAGCAGGTAGAAAAGTTTATTCTTCATGGAGTTATAACTGTAGAGTAGATAAAACTTCTTTCAGTTACAGTGGAGGTCAATCTAATGTAACTGCTAAGAGTGCAAGTAGAACTTATACTTGGAATGGTCAAGGTAGTAGTTATACAGAATCAGAAACTGCTACCGTAAGAGTTTCTAGTCCGGCTTCTATTAGTGGTAATAGTATTTCTATCCCAAGTAATAGTGGTTCTGCTAGAAATTTTACGGTTACTTTCGATTTCCCAACTGCTACAGACCAGACTATCTCAATTTCTCAGGAAGGAGGTCAAGTAACCTATGTAGATCACCTATCTATATCCCCAACTACTAAAAATGTACCTGGAACTGGTTCAGGATTTAGGTTGACAGTAAATGCCAATTATGATAAATATATAAACGGAACTTATGTAGAAAATGTTAGTTCTACTTATACTTCGGCTGAAGTAGTTGAGGGAACTTCATCTGATATTACCATCTCTGGTAAAACTTCTAGTGGATGTAGTATTAGTGTAGCACCAAACCCTAACTCATCACCTAGAACTTTTAAGATTAAGTTTACTTACGATACGGCAACTCCTGTATATTTAACCATTACACAGGATTCGGCTGAGGTAACTTATCCCAGTAGTGGTATGGTATTTGAACACAGTACCCAACAGAATAGTGGGTATAAAACTAGTACTTTATCCATTGGTACTGTTGAAGGTAAAGGAGGTAATATTTCTTTTTATATAAAAAGTTATAGGTCTAGATATGTTAACGGTTCTTTAAGTTCTACCGAAGCTATTAAACCTACTCTTATTTTGCCATCCGGAGTAACCGAAACTATTACTAATGTGAGTGGTTATTACTTTAAAGTAACTATTACCATACCTGAGCATTCAAAGCCTGCAAGCAGAACTCTTACAATCAGAGCTAATCAACCTAATGGCTTAGATAGAGAGTTAGTACAAACTGTACAACAGAGTGCTTCAACTTATGAGTTTGGTATTAGAGAAAACTCGGGGGATTCTTTGAGTACTTCTCTTACTTATTCTGGTTGGCCAAGTTCAGATTCATCATACAATAGACCTGTAAGAGTATATTCTAGGAAGAATGGTAATCAATTCCTTAATTGGGCTTTATCTTCTAATGTGGATTGGATTACTATATCTGGTTCAGGTGCTGGGGCTACATATAAGGTAGCCACTAATAACAGTAGTTCATCTAGAACAGGAATTATTACCTTTACTCAAGGGGAATCTGGTAAAACTTGTACTCTGACAATAGTTCAAGAAGCAGGAGATGTCTATGAGTTTTATATTACTGACCCAGAGGGTAATGGCCATCACACTGATTTCACATTCTCAGCTCCCTCAGGTGGATTGGTAAATAAACATGTATTTAATCTTATCTCTACTCACAATGGTAGTCCATTATCTAAAGACGATATAGAAACAATCAATCTGGAGATAGAAACTCAATCTATAGGTCTATTATTAACAACTGATTCTCAATCTCCATTTAGGTTTATGGCAACTATAGGTGAAGCAGGTTATTCTGTAAGAAGCGCAGCCGATACTGTTAGACAGAAGCCATCTGGAAAAACTGTAATTTTTAGAGTTCTTCAAGAAGCTAAAGATAATTCCTTCAGATTGGAATTAAGTTTAAATATTACAAATGGTAATGATCAAGATACGTGGGGATTATTTGATACAAATAATATACCCCATACTTCTGACTTTATGTATGATATGAGCTTAATACGTGAGGGTATTATAGTAAACTCAGTAGAAGGTAAAATAACTGTGAATTCTCTTCAAAGTACTACTAAGGATAGAGGGATTGGAGATAGTGTTTATGTATGGGCTTATAATTCTGTAAGAGGTTTATGGTTATCAATTGGTAATTTTAGGATTGAAGAAGGTACTAATAGGCATCAATGGGATACTTCTTGGCCCACCTAGACAATTTAATCCTAAACACAACACTAGTACATTTATTGATAGATAAATTTAATTATTAACTTTAAAACTAAATCATTATGATTAACTTTAAAACTAAATCATTATGGAAGTTAAATCTGATGAAGGTACTGTAGTGGTTGCGGATCGTAATCGTCCTGTTCCTGGAGTGATTGTCACTTTGAACGGAGAGGGTCGAAAGTATGA
>OCQK01000026.1_pt1 | contig 35753 bp, 17 predicted proteins | sample 1481281 | NCBI WGS metagenome assembly OCQK01 (sample SAMN03418281, study PRJEB22391) | human gut metagenome | biome: human-gut; feature: organic feature; material: feces | host: Homo sapiens | place: Italy | collected 2013-04 | reverse complement strand
CGCCGGCTTCTTTCAGATTCCACCTCGCAGTGGACACCCTTGCTATTGGCTATACGATTCCCGCTATTAGGGCTCGTTAGGGACTTGCACCCATTAGAATAAAAGCTCATGCCGAGCATACCGGAAAAAGGGACGAGCTCATCACGAGTTCGTCCCTTTTTTACTAAAAATAATTCTTATTTACCGAAATGTATGTACTGTACTAAAAACAATCTTTACTTGTAAGCAGGATGCTGCTGACCCTCAAGACCTGCGTTTACATCAAGAATCTTAGAGGTGTTGAACGGCATCAGCTCTGTCATGTTCTTTTGCAAGCCATAGAACACACCAGAATTACCTGTAATCCAGGCATTGTTGCTTGACACTCCAGTTACGTCCTCTACACACAGGTTACCCTTCTGCTTAATAGAAACGATACTGAACATATTAAGGATGGTGTAAGAATGCTCTACAGCACCTTCGGGCTTGTTAACAGCACTATAAAGCTTGCCATCCTTTTCATAGAGCTTCACATCCTTAAGTGAACCCTTGCTACTTGAGTTCAAAATCTTCAGAGTCTTGATCTGGTCGGCAGAAAGACCCAAAGCCTCAACATCAGCCTGTGAAAGGTCGATATAGCTCAAACCGATGGTAGGATCCTCAAACTTAGGTGTGGTAGAGAGATAGTAAGCACGATAAACTGGCACGTTGGCAAATTCACCATCACGCTTTGCCAAGTTTACCAAGCGCTGCTTCTCTGCCATCAGCATCTCATACTGCTTACCCCAGCGAGTAAGGTCGGTACGACGCAGCCCCTCGTTGGAAAGCTCGAGTTTACGCTCCTTCTGGATGAAGGTGAGGAAGTCGTCATGGTTGGTAGGAATACCTGCAGCAGCCTTGGCCTCATTGCCACGGAAGGCACGCTTGCGGACTTCCTTCACTGCATTGATGGCCTCCTGAGTAGGACCATTGTTCACCTCGTTCAGAGCTTCAGCATACATCAACAATACGTCGGCATAGCGAAGCAATGGGAAATTGATGTTACGCTTACTGTTGGTTGCGCCCATCTCTTTCTTCCAGTTGATGCGGTACTTGCCCACACCCATACCATTGTAAGTATTCATCTGATACTTATTGCCCTTGGCACTAAGCACGATACCGTAGTTGCAGACAGACACATCACGACGCTGGTCATCCTTGTCATAATCGAAGAAAAGAGTTGGATAAGCCATCATCTGTGAGCCACCCTTACCCATACCGCCTTCAGAATTGTCGTTACCTGAAGTTGGGATACCATTGACATAACCTGTTCTTACATCGGTAGCATTCTCGCCATACCAACCATACTCCAACATGGTTTCCTTGTTGTAAGTCTGGTTGCCCAAATCTCTGAACAACTGGTCGTAGTTGTCGAGCAAGCCATTCTGACGCTTTTCGATAACAGCCTTGCAAGCATCGGCAGCAATCTGATAAAGTTCCTTCACACGTGCAGCATCGTCACGGCGTGCGATGTGAAGAGTAGAAGCATCATAGGTATTGAGGTCCCAACGCAGAGAATAGCCTGCTGCATAGAGAGCCACACGGGCCAAGATACCATAAGCAGAGTTCTTGCAGAAACGCTCAGGTGTAGAAGGAGCATTGGCCTCACCCTGCCATGGCAGGAGCTCTACAGCCTTCTGCAAATCGGCAATGCACTGATCGTAGATCACATCACGGTCGGTACGTGGAGAAGTGAAGGTTGTCAACTCAGATGTTGGAACTGTTGTGAAAGGAACGTCGCCATAGAAGCGAATCAGATTCCAGTAAGCATAGGCACGGATGGCCAACGCTTCGCCAAGGAGCGCATTCACCTTACCCTTCTCGCTCTCAGAAACGCTCATACCGGGCAACTTCTGAATACAAACGTTGGCATACTCGATGGCTGCATACATAGAAGTATATGTATTGCTAAGCATGGTTGCAACGTTGGTGAAGTTATAGTTGGAAACGTCATACTTAGAGTTACTCTCTGTTGAGGCACACTCGTCTGTACCCTCAAGCAGCTGATAGCCCAGCTCCTGAGTATGGAGACTGGCATAAGCACCCACTGTGGCAAGTTCTGCACGGGATACTGTCTCAAAGACAGAACCGCTGTCGGCAGATGACTCAGATGGCATATCCAACCAGTCCTGGCAAGATGTCATGGTCAAAGCTATGGCCGTAACACCTAATATATTTAATATCTTATTCATATATTACTCTTGTTAGAATGAATTGATTAGAATGTTAAGTTTACACCTACTACCCAGCTCTTAGCACGTGGGTAAGAAGAATTGTCCACACCTGGAGTCAGGGCGCTTCCTGAAGCAGAAACCTCTGGGTCGTAGCCTGAGTAACCAGTAATGGTGCAGATATTGTTCATTGTCGCATAGACACGAGCCTTCTGCAAGTAGATCTTCTTCAACCATGTCTTAGGGAATGTATAACCCAAAGTGATGGTGTTCAGACGAAGGAATGAACCATTCTCGATGTAATAGCTGCTATTATCGGAGATAGCATACTTGTTATTGGAAGAAATATTCCACATACGGCTGCCATTGTCCTCGCCTGGGTTCAGCTCTGCCAAACGGGCGAGGTTGGTTGTCTCCTTACCTGTGAGTGGATCGATGAGGGTGTAGCGGTTAGCCATGTCTGAGATGGTGTTCTGGTTGGCCAAGTAAGGACCAACAAAACGCTGAGTACTCATGTTGAACACATCGTTGCCTACTGAGAAGTTCATGAAGACGGTCAGGTCGAAGCCCTTATAGGTAAAGGTATTGTTCCAACCTCCTGTAAAGTCAGGAGCTGCATTGCCGATAACGGTACGGTCATTAGTACTCCATACAGGATTACCATTGGCATCGGTATCACCTGCCAACGCCTTATACTTCGCGTCACCTGGCTTCACAGCCTTGCGGTCGAAACCTTTCAGGCTGGCAATACCATCCTTCAACTTGTAAGTACCATCCTCGTTCTGGATAAAGTCGGCTGTGGTGTAAAGACCATCATATACCAAACCATAGAACTGTCCGAGAGGTTTGCCCTTCTCGATCTTGAAGCCCATACGAGACTCGTAATCCTGGATAAAGTAGTCTGACTCACTGCTGCCACCATAGATATCGAGCACCTTAGAGCGGTTGAAAGCTACATTGAAATCTGTTGACCATGTGAAGTCCTTTGTACGAACTGGTGTTGCATTGATAACAATTTCCACACCACGGTTACGGATAGAACCTACATTCTGATACTGTGTTGTATAACCTGTAGAAGAAGGAATCTGGTTCTTGATAAGCAGGTTCTTAGAGGTATTGTTGTACCAGTCGATACCTACATTGAGGCGACTGCCAAATACCGAAACGTCAAGACCTACGTTGACAGTCTCTGTCTTCTCCCACTTGAGGTCCTTATTTCCAAGAGTCTTACCTGGAACATAAGTGATATAGTCCTTACCGCCAATGCCATAATGGCCAGAGCCGTAAGAAGTAGCATACATATTGTCGTCGATGTTATCGTTACCGGCCGTACCATAACCTACACGGAGCTTCAAGTTGTCGAAGATATCCTTCAAACCTTCCATGAATGGTTCCTCTGAAATACGCCATGCAGCAGATGCAGATGGGAAATAACCCCACTGGTTGCCCTTGGCAAACTTAGAAGAGCCGTCACCACGAAGTGTAGCGTTGACAAGATAACGGTCCAGATAGTTGTAAGATACACGGGTGAACCAAGATACACGACCACGACGAGTCTTGCCTGATTTCCATACAGCAGGAATACCCATGCTGACATCATTCAAGCCGAAGTTACCATCAGAGAACTCACGATACTCGTTTTCGAGCTTCATGGTCTCCCAATAAGTAGTCTCCTGACCCAACAGAGCTGAGAAGTGATGATTCTTGTTGAGGTCGAACGAGTAGTTCAGCGTATTGGTAATCTGCCACTGGTAAGCCTCTGCATTGTTGCGCTTGCCATAACCATAAGGGCTCTTGTTGGCAGCAGCTGTCTTGGTAGAACCATCGTCCCAATAGTCGGTACGAGTCTGCTTCCACTGATAGCTACCAGCTGTACGCCATGTCAGATTCTTGATAATGTCGAACTCAATACCAGCATTCACAGTAGCAAGACGAGTAAACTTCTCGTTTGTGATAGCGTTATTGGTAAGAATAGGGTTGTTAGAGTCGTAGTTGTTACTACCAGGGATGGCATCGAAGGCATCTGTGAGGTCTTCGCCAAGCATCTGCTCGTTGGTAAAGCGAACACCACCTGTTACAGGCTGAAGAATCGTCTGCTTCAATGTACCACCAAGAGAGCCGCCACCTTCGAGCTTAGTCATCTGCAAAGCAGAAGAGAAGTCGAAGCGTACGCCCTTCCAAAGTTCGTGATTGATCTTGGCGCGGACACTGTTCTTATAGTAACCATGCTTTGCCATGATACCATCCTCGCCAGTATAGTTGTAGCTGAGCATATACTTTGTCTTCTCGCTACCACCAGAGATATTGATATTATGTGTCTGAGCCACGCCAGTAGATCCGAACACCTCGTCCTGCCAGTCGATACCGGCACGGTTGCCATATTCGCTTGCTATACGGTCATAAGCGCCTGTATAGAAGTCGGCATCACTTACGCTGCCACCAAAAAGGCTTGCGAAAGCATCCTCGTTGCCACGAAGAGTCTGGAACTCATACTGATACTTCACGTAATCCTGAACGCCAAGCAGGTCGAGCTTCTTGCCAAGACGCTGGAAACTTACATAACCATTATAAGAAACCTCAGTCTTGCCGGCCTTACCGCTCTTGGTAGTAATAAGGATTACACCATTGGCACCAGCAGCACCATAAATAGCTGTAGCAGAAGCATCCTTCATCACGTCGATGGTCTCGATATCGTTGATATCCACATTTCTCAAACCATCTTCCATCTGGAAACCATCCACGATGTAGAGTGGCTTGGTACTCTGTGTGATAGACGTACCACCACGTACAGTAATGTTGATATCGGCACCTGGCGCACCACTCTGGGTAATGATGTTCACACCGGCAGCCTTACCTGTCAAAGCCTGAGCGGCAGAAGTAGCAGGTATATTGGCAAGATCCTTACCGCTGACTGAAGCTGTAGCGGCAGTCAGGTCTCTTTTCTTTACCTTAGCATAACCAATAGAAACAACCTCATCGAGCATCTGAGCCTCGGGCTCGAGCTGTACATTAATCTGTGTACGGCCCTTGATGTCTACTGTCTTGGTCTTGTAACCTACATAAGAAATAACCAAAGACTTGGCAGATGAAGGAACGGTCAGCTTAAAGTTACCATCCACGTCGGTAACGGTGCCTGTATTACCTGGCACAACTTTTACCGTCGCACCGATAACTACATCCATGTCATCCGTCACTTGTCCTGAAATAGTCACCCCTTGAGCGAGGCCTTTCACAGGAACCACCAGTAGCATGAACAATACCATGCATACTTGGAACATAAGTGATTTGTTTTGCATAAAATGATTTTTTAAGTTTATATTAGTTTATTGTTGTATTTACGAACGTATTTAGCAGTGTGGCTTTTTCTCCTACCAGGCTAAAAGAGGGGTTTCAAGCCTTCCCATTTCACATCCCAGTTGCCATCTTGTGGGAAACCTGGATTGGGATGAACACTTCCGTCCCAGCCTGCACACATCATAGCTACAGCCATCAGGTAACCTCCATTGCCAGGAAGATAAAGACGAAGACGACCATCCTGATAATTATGACCACTTACCAAATAGGTATTCTTCTGCTGCTTCATCAGCAAGGCTCCAACTGCATTCTCGGGCTCTCCCATGCGAGCGGCTCCCATAGCCATCATCGGATAATCCCATCCCCAGGATGTCTCCCACTTCCAGTTCTTCCAAATCCACTGCTCTGTCTTCTTCATCTTGGCAAAGTCAATCTGACGACTGTTGTATGGAAACAAACCAATAGCTCCCATCACTGCAGGGTGATCGCTGTACATCTTTTCATTCTTATAAGTATCAGGCTCGGTCTCTGCTGCGAGATACAGACTGTCCTTGGATGCCAATGGAGATATCTTCTGAATGACATCATCCCAATGTGCATTACGCTCCTTGCCCAATCGCTCACGCCAGGTCTGTGCAATCTGAAGGGCACAATGCCACTGACTCAACTCGAAAGGAGGATTGATAGTTGTTGCTGCTGGCAGAGTTTCCTGAGCTGCTATACAACCACGAAGGATATAGCGGTCGTTCTGCTTGTCATAATCAGCGAAGTCGCCCATAAACTCAGCGGTTTCATCGACCAAGCGTGCATATTTCTGCAAGAGTGCAGGTGTTGGGTTGGCACGATAGAGCAACTCTGCCAAATAAATAAGGTGGGGCTGTTGCCAGATCAGGAAACTTCCCACTCCTGAAGGTGCCTCGCCTACCCAAGGGTCGGTCATCTTCATCCAGCGCACTCCCTTGAAGCCCTGTCGCTCGGCTATCTTGCGGGCATTGGCTTCTGCCTTGACGTACCAGGAAAGTGAACGTTCCAACATCTCAGGGTGTCCCCACAAGGCAAACTGTGCCTGATGCCAGAGAATCATCTCCAAATGAAATTTGCCAAACCATGAATTATAGGTGAGTCCTGTCTCCTGTGGAGGTGTATCGCCTGCATCCTGAATGGCGAGCAGATACTGGCTCAACACTACGCGGCGCTCCATCTCCTTGGCACGGGGATCCTTGCAGTTGGAGAAGTCTGCCATACCACCTTTTTTCCAATAACCCATCCAGTATGCCTTGGCAGCGTCAGCTACTTCGGCAAAGGTCTTGTTGGCTGTGGATGTCTGCTCAGCATATTCGCAGGTAAGCTTCAGGTCAGAAGACTTGGCTTGCAACTGATAGAAGTTCTTGCCTTTCTGCTTTAATTTAGCAGCGCCTTGCCATCTTAACATCACAAAATATGCGGTTTCATCGATTATTCTCTTTAAAACTGCAGAGTTGGATGTTTGAGCTACAAGTGTCGTGGAATGCAACTTATCTTTAGTCCAGTCGCAGGCATCATCGCAATGTCCGCCAGTAGGATAAGCGAAGCGTACATCCACAGCGATGGTTCCCTTAGACTGAATATGGGTAGCTATCATATCGAGAACAGGGTCGCAGGTTGTTTCCACTTGGTAAGCCTTACCTTTATATATAAAGCTGCTCTTGATCATACCTTCCCACATATTCAGTGTCTGGTCTATCTGCTTGATCTGCTTAGGATCTGCACCCAACGACAATCCCAATGTACCCAAATGCAGACGATGAGGATTTACGCGATACCAGTCGCCAGCTGCCTTGGCTCGTTTGTTGTCCTTTACCTGTGTGGCATAAGGTTCCTTACGGCCTCTTCCAAAATCATAATAACGCCAGCTTTCCTCTGGTTGATAATTCTCAGGATTGGCAAAAGAATGCCAGCCCCAGTCGCTCATGGTTCCCAATGGAACACCAAGAGAATAAGACTTAGGGAAAGACTGAAGACCTGTACCATCTACGGTCATGGCAAAACCACCATTACCTACAGAGAGCGAGTTGAGCGAATCCATTGTTGTAACATGTGGATTGTTACGCTCTACCACCTTCTTTCTGTCGATGGGTTGCTGAGCCATAGAGCTCAATGCAAACAACAGGCAAATACTTAAGATTAATTTTTTCATTTGTTTTTAGCTATTTTCGATGGCAAAATTAGTGCTTTTCACATATTATAGCTATACAAAATTGTACACTATCATATATTTCTATTCTATCAAACGAAATTTCACGCACATAGTATTGGACGAATATTTGCTATAAATGGCAAATAAGTAAATAAAATATGTCTGAACTAAAATACCTATTTTATATAAGATGTGCACTTATTATAGATAAAATAAGGTGCATTTATAGCAAACAAGGCACAGACACACATTTATGATTCTTTTAAGAAGTTATTTTATATCTCGTGTGCATATATAGGAGGAAGTGTACAATTGTGTACACTTCCACCCATCATTTTATTTCATGATTTTTCGTGTTACCACTTTTCCGGCTTTTGTAGTCAATCGCAACAAATATGCACCATCACCCACATTAGAGATTTTTCTTCCTGACAAATCGTAGTATTCTACTTTGGCAGGGATTTCCTGCATAGATATATTTCCAACACCTGTAGCAGTGGCGACCTTGACAATACCTTCAGTAGAAAGAGAAGTCAAATCCCAAACTTGTCCCTCTCCTGGTTTCTCTGGAATCATCTTTACTGTTCCGCCTAATGTCACTCCAGAAGAGAAGACTTTGAATACTTCTCCATCGACAAAGGTCATTGGTACATCCGCGTCTCCCATTTGGATGACAGCGCCATCCTCCAAGGTTACAGCATCAGAAGCTATCACATTGTTGCTTGTACCTTCCAACAACACATTAACAATACCACAGCTTTTGACGGTCAAAGAGCTTTTCAAAGACAACTTGGCGCCATTAGCGCCTTTTTCGAAATCTCCTGCCTGGATCGTGGCACCAGCATCTACACAAACAGCACCAGCAATACTTCCCTCACCTGATAGAGTTGCATCTTTCATGACATTTACTGCTCCTGTTCCACTATTTGTGCCATTAACTATCAAATTACCACCTTGTACGTTGGTGACACCCTTATAGTCGTTGTCACCTGTCAAACGCCAATAACCAGTACCTTGCTTATTGATATTTACCGTACCTTGATACTTTGAGCTACTGCCACTCATAGACCAATTGTTGATTCTTCCAGCAAAAGTCTCATCCGTATTGGCGGTTCCTATGTTCCAAATACACTCAAAATCTTTTGTTTTTTTACTACTTCCACTCAAATAAGCAGTTGAAGCACCTGATAATCCTCCTATGGTAGCATTACCTTTCGTAGCCCAAATTCCCATACGAGCGTTACCTGCCAACTCCACAACACTATTCTTGAAATTAACGGAATTATCATTCAGCAAGAACAAAGACCCTTCTTTTTCAGAAGAGATACCATTTGCAACCAAACGTCCTGCAAATGCTGAGAAGTTATCACCCTTCAGATACTCTCGCAAATAAGGAACATTCAGTTGAAGAGTACCAGACCCGGTCAATGGTGTAGCTATATAACAATTGCGGTGTGGAGAGAACTGCGAAACCGTTCCTTCCTTCACTTCTATCGGGAATGAGTAAGTCTCAAAACTGTTATCCTCACCATTCGTCTTCAGTTCTCCTCCTTCCATAATCAGCTTGGAAGAAGAACCTATACCCGCTTTTGCGACCTCAATAGTCGAGAGATTGAGAGTTCCTCCACGAAGAATCGTCGTTCCCTTGTAGCCAAAGAACTTACTTGAGGCAACAGATACTTGACCTTTTCCATCAAAGACTATATTGCCGTCTCCTTCAAACGATCCATTCATCGTAACCGTCGCAGCACTATTCTCTACTTCAAAAGTCGATTCCCTCTTTATCTGAGCCGCTTTATCCGTAGCAGTTGTTTCTCCTGTATAGCAATAAGTTCCTCCATCAAAAATCCAACTCTGCGCAAAGTTTGCACTCGCACCAATAGAGCTGGGCTCACTGCCATTTTTCAAAGTATTGAAAGCCAACACTCCTTCATGAAGCACCGTGGCTCCGGTGTAATTGTTTAATGTATTTAATGTCAGAGTGCCTTCACCGGCTTTATTGACAGAAGTCTCACCAGCGATTGCACCAGCGCCAGATATCTCTACGTTTCCATCACCTTTGGCGACAAGAGCAGCAGGACTCACAGTCTCATCCAGTGCCACATGAACATCCTTTGAGGCATCGAAGAGCACCTTTTCGTTATCAGTAAAAGACGCTAAACCACCATTCCAACTTTTGGCACTATAATCCCAAACAGTAGCAGAATTATCCCATGTCAAATCTGGTTGATAAGAATCTATATCCAACATGCCTGCTTCTACAGGACGAGTGGCCATCGTGAGCTCTGGAGAATACTCGGAGAATTTGTCGGAACCTTCGAAAGCACGCACTCTCGTCAAGAAAGCAGTGCCTGGTTCAAGACCTTCAATTGTACACGAAGTCGAATTAGCTGCCACACGAGCCACTTCTTTCCAAGCCTCTTCACCAGCCTTCTTCAGTTCTACAATAAAGCCATCCTCAGCATACGTATAATCTCTCCACTTCAACTTAATGCTCGTAGTTGTAGCAGAAACAAATTCCACACACATCGGGGCACGTAAGAAATAATCGCGGTCATCGACAGTAATGCCGTTGATGTAGTTCTCGATGTTAGCATACCCATTGGTTGCGATTACCATCGCATCATCCTTGTTAGGATCTGTCCCATGCGTTTTCTCCCACTCGTCAGGCATACCGTCACCATCGGTATCTACTTTTTTATTGCCTCCCCAAACAGTCCATGTAGCAGGGCTACCATATACCAGATTTTCCTCATTAGATATCAATTCTCCACTCTTTCCAAGAGAATTAACTTCGTCAACCATATAACAATCCGCATAGTCGCGATATGGCAAAGACGCTCCTACAGTAGGAAGCAGATTGGTCAACAAACTATTGCCGGGATACTTTGGCATCTCTGGATAATCATAGCGAGTCGTTTGACGCACACCTGCCGCATAGTTTGTCACCTCAGCAGGGTCAAACTTACCATCCATATTGCTATCCTGCCAGTTATCCTCTCCATAGAAGCTAAACGCACCTTCTCCTCCTCCACCAGAAAAGGCATTTCCACCGTTAGCAGGACCATTGATAAACAAATTGCCTTCTATATTAGCAAAGGAATCTCCCTTAGAGTCTCCACCCATAATGTAACAACCATTCTTCCAATTATAAACGATATTGTTTACATACTGGGTTTTTCCTTTTATCTTGTTGTTACGAGTTGCGTTATCTACATAAAGATTGCGATAGAGCGAAATGTAGTCAGACTGCATCAAGCCTCCCGCACTATGAGGCATCAACCCTTGTCCCATAATACTATTCGAAATCGTTATGTAGCCAGGAACGACACCTTTGTTGTCTGGATTGATGGAAAACGTCTCATCCAATCCCCAAGAGAAAGAACAATGGTCGAATATCATATTCTGTCCGTTGGCTATACCTGCCGCATCTTTTCCCGACGAGCCATTGTGTCCCATACGGAAACGCATATAGCGTACGATAATATTGTCTGAACCCGAGAAGGACACGCCATTACCATAGACGGTTATACCTTCGCCTGGAGCTGTCTGACCCGCAATATATAAGTTGTTTTTAAAAACCAATCGGCCCTTAATGTTGATGACACCAGCGACATCAAACACGATTATGCGATTGGGCTGACTGATGGCATCTCTCAAAGACCCAGTACCAGAATCATTCAAATTAGTAACATGATAAACTGTACCTCCATCACGGGCACCTACCGCAAAACGTCCCCATCCCTGAGCTTCAGGAAATGCCAATTGCTGAGCTTGAGTTGCCAAGCAACTACTTACCAGCAATGCTGAGAACAAAAACTTAGTTGATTTTCTCATTGTCATAGTTATTAGTTTAGTTATTAGTTTAGTTATTAGTTTAGTTTTCAAGAATAAAGAACAAATATCAACATGAAAAGCTATTTCATGTAATTTGCATTTACCGAATAAAACGATAGACTATCTCACTGAGATAGATTCCCTGCCTTAGCGAGATAGTCTATTATCATTTATTAATAACCTGGCAACTGAGTCAGGTTAGGGTTGTCAACCATTGGATGACCAGCACTCTTGTTTGCAAAAGGAAGTAATTCGCAATGATTTTCCTCATATCCATAATACAAGCCATCACTTCCGTCTGCAGCCTCAATCCAATTAGGATAAGTTCCTCCATTCTCAGACTTTCCTGTAGGCTTGGTATAAATGATATTACCTATCTGTAAAGCCTTAGCACCACCAGAGAAACCAACAGACTGACGTGCCTTTACATTGAATGAGCTGTTATATGCCTCAAACATGTTGACAGGATACCATTTATCGCCATTATTCACAGCTATTCCATGCGCTTGAACAATTTCTGCCAACTTTGCCTGATTAGGAACGGTCTTCAAAATTTCGATTTCGTGAGCATCAGTAATGTCAATATAGTCAACAGCCAAGAACTCGTCGCCATATACTTGCGCATCTTTGTGGAACTTGTAAAGACGATAAGTAGCAACATTAGCATATGCTCCTCGTTTACCAGACAAATCCTTCATATCCTGCTTTGTCTGAGCAATTTCCTTAGCCAAACGTCCCATACGAATCAAATCTGTTCGGAGCATAAACTCTGTAGCAAATTCCCACTTCCTTTCTTGAGCCAAAGCATCATCGAAGGCTGTTTGAGTTGAAGGAATCTCCATATCAGCAATTCCTGCACGTTCACGTACTTCCTTTAATGCATTCTTTGCTTCAGAAGTCGGTCCATTATTCAAGAAATTCTCAGCCTCTGCATACATCAGGAGCACATCTGCATAACGAAGAATTGGAATATTCAAGTTACGTTTGCTCGCATCTTGTGGCTCGACACACCAAGAAAGACGGAACTTTCCAGACATGATGCAAGAGTAAGTTGTACCAACATCGACCCAAGTATCACTACTCTTACCTTTATTTAAGAAATAAATACTGTAAGAAGTACAATTGACATCTCTACGAGTATCTTTCTTGTCAAAAGAGAGATAATAGGTAGGCAAAATAAACTGCATAGCTTTGCGTGAACCAAACGTGCCGCCTCTTGAACCTGGATGTGCATAAATCTGGAATTTAGAGTTGGTCTCTGAACCATATTGAGCTAAAGAGAGAAGCATTTCTGAATTGACAGCGGTTAGATTACGCTGATCAAAGTTATACCATAAATTCTCATAACCACTCTTGCCGTTAGCTGCTTTTACCAAATAGTTTTCACCTTTATTAATAACAGCCTTGCAAGCATTGTCTGCAATCTGATACAATTCCTTTACTCGTTCTGCATCGTCACGACGCTTTACTTGCATGGTATTAACGTCATTGGTCTCAAGATTCCAGCGAAGAGAATAGCCACCAGCATATAGCGCTGTACGTGCAAGCAAAGCATAAGCTGCCTGCTTAGTAAAGCGTTCTGTAGTCGCATATCCGCTCTCAGAGAACCATGGCAAATAATCAACCGCCTGCTGAAGGTCTGCGATTATCTTGTCATAGATTACATCACGTGAAGTACGCTTTGGATACAAGGCCTCATTCTTATCTGAAATATCATCCATAGGCAACCAACGAGCTGGCACATCACCATAAACACGTATTAAGTTAAGATAACCGAAAGCACGAAGGCACAAGGCCTCACCTAACATCGAGTTACGCTTATCGCTCTCCGCCATTTCACTCAATTTTTTGATGGCAATGTTTGCTTGCTCTATTGCACCATACTCTTCATTATATACTCCTGTCAAAGTCGTAGGAGTAGTAGCATCATACTTATAGTTACAAATATTATACTTAGAGTTGTTGGTTGTTCCATCCTCACATGAATGCATAACACCATCACCCATGCCCATTTGATAATAAAAATCGCCTGGGACAATACCTCTATAACACCCTTGTACGAACAAGTCTGCATTAGTTTCATTCTGAAAAGCGAACTCTGTATCGTCAGATTTATAAGCCTCCATATCAAGCCAATCGTTACAAGAGGTCAGTCCGATTGCAGCCATTACAGCCACGAATATCTTATTTATCTTCATTACTTTTCGTATTTAATATTTTACACTTAAACTTAGAATGTAACATTCAAGCCCACAACAAAGCTCCTTGAGCGAGGATAAGTAGAACTGTCATAACCTGGAGTTGTAGCTACACCTTTTGCAGCAGACACCTCTGGATCATAACCGTCATAGCCTGTAATGGTTGCCACATTATAAACAGTAAAGTAGATTCGGGCATTGCTGATATATGCCTTGCTCACCCAAGCTTTAGGGAATGTGTATCCCAAGGTAATCTGCGACAAACGTAAATATGAACCATCCTCTACATAATAAGAAGAAGGATAAGTGATACAATTGGTATTCACCTTGCTTGGACTCCATGTACGAGAAGCTTCATTTGGATTCAACTCCTTCAAACGAGCTAAAGTAGTCGCAGTTTTACCTGTCGTTGGATCTATGAGACGATAATAGTTGTCACCAAATTCTGAAGGAACATTTTGGAACATGGCGTATGGGCTCAAGCTATGCTTAGTGGCATTGTAAATGTCATTCCCTATCGAGAACTTCATAAACATGTTGAAATCGAATCCTTTATAGGTAATTGTATTGTTGAAGCCACCAACGCAATCAGGTGTACCGTTACCTATCTTAACCATCTTTTTTGTAAACTTAGTTCCATCCTCGTTGTCTGCTGCAAACTTGATGTCACCAGGCTGGATATTTGTCTTATCTACAGAGACTACACCTTCTTTAAGTACAAACTTACCATTTACTTCTTCGAAATCATCGGTTGTATAGATACCTTCGTATTTATAACCATACATATCTCCCAACTCTTGACCTACTGTTGCATAATAAGTTACAGAACCACTTCTGTTACCACCAACAGTGAACACTTTACTGTCTTGTCCGTTTTCCAAAGAAATCACCTTTGACTTATTGAAAGACAGATTCAAATCAGAAGTCCAACGGAAATTCTTAGTCTGTACATTGACTGTATTCAAAGTAAATTCCCAACCACGATTGCGCATCTTGCCAATATTCTGATATTGGTATGTATAACCTGTACTTGCAGGAACAACACTCTGCATCAACAAGTTGCTTGCCTCGTTGTTATACCATTCAGCAGTCAAATTAATACGACTTTTCAGAAAAGATACATCCACACCAATATTAGTTGACTTTAAAGTTTCCCACTGCAAAGCACTATTTCCAAGTGTACCACTCAATGCATAAGCTGGATTAGTGGTACTGTTATTCATAGGATAGATGGTCTGTGACACGTTGGTACGATACAGATAATCAGAAATATCATTATTTCCTGTAGCACCATAACCCACACGTAACTTCAAACTACTAACCACATCATTGATTGGTTTATCCTTAAAGAATTTTTCCTCTGAGATACGCCAAGCACCTGCAATAGAAGGGAAATAACCCCACTGATGACCACGAGCGAACTTGGAAGAACCATCAGCACGAAGAGACGCTGTCAATATATAACGTTCGTCGTAATTGTAATTTAAACGACCGAAGAAAGAAACGATTCCACTATGAGAATGTCCCGAGCTTTTTTCCTTTACATTAGCTACAGAAATATCATCCAAGCCATGGTTAGGAACAGGGAACTTATTTAAGGTCATAGAATTACTCTCTGACTCAGAGTAAGTCGTTTCTTGACCCAACAAAGCTGTTATTTTATGCTTCTTTGCAAAAGTTTGGTGATAATTCAATGTATTAGTAACTTGCCACTTATAGCTTTCGCTATTACCTATACTACCGTTAATACCCGTATTAACAGGATCCATGATGTAAGATGTAGATCTTTCATCTGCAAAAGAAGTTGACTTGGCATTGCTCCAAGTATAACTACCTGCTGTACGCCAAGTAAAATGTTTCAAGAAATCAAATTCCAAGCCAGCATTAACAGTAAAAAGACGTGAATGTTTCTTACTTGTTGAAGCAAGATTTTGGATCAACGGATTGGCAGTATCGTAAGAAGAGTCAAGGCTGGAAAAGTCAGGATAAGTCTGTTCGTTAAGCAGTTGATCCAGAGTAAAAATAGTACCTCCTGTAATAGGTTGAAGAAGGACACTCTTCATTCCAGAATAAGCTCCTCCACCATGTACACTACGTCCACTAAACATTGTGTTCACATCTAAACGGATTCCTTTATAAAGCTCAGAATTCACCTTTGCACGGAAAGAGTTCTTTTTGTCATTATGGTTAGCCAACAATCCATCTTGATTATAATAATTGTAGCTCAACATTACCTGAGTCTTATCGGTACCGGTAGTAATATTAATGTTGTGATTTTGCTTGAAAGCAGAACCGCCAAACACTTCATCCTGCCAATCTAAAGAAGCAGCATTTGCATAATTACTTTCTATACGATCATAAACACCCGTATAAAAATCAGCTTCATCAGTTGCCTTACCATTATCAAACACATTACTCCAAATAGAAGCCTTACCATTCAAAGCTGCCATCTCATACTGATATTTAACAAAATCAGCAGCATTACTCATCATATCCAACTTCTTAGACAACACATCAAAAGCAAAATAAGTGTTATAGTTGATTTGGGTCTTACCTTTATGACCTGATTTTGTCGTAATCAATATAATACCATTAGATCCACGAGCACCATAAATCGCAGTAGAAGAAGCATCCTTCAAAACATCAATACTCTCAATATCATTTACATCAATATTCTCCAAGGCATTGCTCATTTCGAAGCCATCCACAATATACAGTGGCTCTGAGCCTTGAGTTAAGGACATACCACCTCGAACTGTTACAGTAGAACTGGAACCAGGTGCACCACTTTTAGAAATGATATTAACGCCCGCTGCTTTTCCTGCTAAAGCTTGTGCAGCAGACGTAACAGGTACATTTACCAGTTCCTTACCATTTACAGAAGCTGTTGCACCAGTCAAATCTTTCCTTTTTACCTTGGCATAACCAATAGAAACAACCTCGTCGAGCATCTGAGCCTCGGGCTCGAGCTGTACATTAATCTGTGTACGGCCCTTGATGTCTACTGTCTTGGTCTTGTAACCTACATAAGAAATAACCAAAGACTTGGCAGATGAAGGAACGGTCAGCTTAAAGTTACCATCCACGTCGGTAACGGTGCCTGTATTACCTGGCACAACTTTTACCGTCGCACCGATAACTACATCCATGTCATCCGTCACTTGTCCTGAAATAGTCACCCCTTGAGCGAGGCCTTTCACAGGAACCACCAGTAGCATGAACAATACCATGCATACTTGGAACATAAGTGATTTGTTTTGCATAAAATGATTTTTTAAGTTTATAATATTTGAATTTGTTTCTGTTTTTAGCAAGTTTCATTCTCCGTCAACTATAAGAAGAGTGGCTTAAGGTGGTTCCTTGTACATCTTGGCACATCGACCACTTCTGCTAAGGTTTTATCGGCAGAAGATGCACAATCAGAATATTGCAAATTGTTTTAGCTATTTTGATGCAAAATTATTGTTTTTTACATATTACAACTATATGAATTTGTACACTTCCATATATTTCCATTCAATCTAAATAAATGTTCGCACCATGACCATGCGCTGGGCACTCATTGACCACGCGTTGGTCCCTCGGTGAACATGCGCTGGGCATATGTTGTCCAGCACGTGGTCAACGAGTGCCCAAAATATGGAACGACTTTTGGGCACTCTTTAAACATATCATCATTAACCCATTGTCGGAACGTACATGCGCTGCCTTTATTTAATAGCTTAAGCCAACGTATAAGGGTATATAAAACGTATAAGGGTATATAAAGAGAAAAAGTATCTTAGGATTTTTCCTTTTACCCTAAGATACTTTCAAAAGTTCCTAACCAACTACTTTCTATATATTCCGAAGCTATACCTAAAACATCTGTGCCACACGCTTCACTCCTGCTACCAAAGCATCAACCTCTTCCTTGGTATTATAGAGCGCAAAGCTGGCTCGAACGGTTCCTAAGATGCCATAACGATCCATCAGAGGCTGAGCACAATGATGACCTGTACGAACAGCAATGCCAAGACGGTCGAGAAGTGTGCCCATATCCATGTGATGAATATCGCCTACAAGGAAACTTACCACAGCATCCTTGCCTTCTTGCTCTCCAAAAAGTCTGATTCCATCGATGGTTCGCATCTGTTCCATACAGTAGCGTGTAAGTTCTTTCTCGTGCTGGGCAATATTGTCCATACCAAGAGCCGACACATAATCGATGGCTTTGGCCAAACCATGAGTAGCCACATAATCGGGAGTTCCTGCCTCAAACTTGAAGGGCAACTTCTCGAAAGTGGTCTTTTCGAAGCTCACACTCTCTATCATCTCGCCACCTCCCTGGTAAGGAGGCATACGATCAAGCCATTCTTCCTTGCCGTAGAGCACGCCGATACCTGTAGGTCCATATATCTTATGACCACTGAAAGCAAAGAACTCGCAATCCAAATCCTGTACATCGACCTTGAAATGAGGTGTGCTCTGAGCTCCATCCACCATCACGGGCACATCATGCTCATGAGCTATCTTGATCATCTCTTTCACTGGATTCACCGTACCGAGCACATTGCTTACCTGGGTAATGCTGACAATCTTGGTACGTTCGTTGAACAAACTGGCGAATTCATCGATGTTTATCTCTCCTTTTTCGTTAATAGGGATAACACGGATGGCAATGCCTTTCTTGGCTGCCTGCAACTGCCAAGGCACAATATTGGAATGGTGCTCCATAGTAGAGATGATGACCTCGTCGCCCTCGCTCATAAACTCATCACAGAAAGAGGAGACAACGAGATTCAGACTCTCGGTAGTACCACGGGTAAAGATGATTTCCTCTACTTTGGGAGCATTGATAAACTTGCGTACTGTCTCGCGGGCAGCCTCATGAAGATCTGTAGCCTGCTGAGAAAGGTAATGCACACCTCTATGCACATTGGCATTGACGTTAAGATATTCGTCACGCATAGCATCAAGCACACATAAAGGCTTCTGTGTAGTAGCAGCATTATCGAGATAAACCAAAGGCTTGTCGTACACCGTTCTCGAAAGTATCGGGAAATCGGCTCTTACTTTGTTAATATCATACATATTTTTAAGAAGTTAGCTCCTTTAACTACATATTATTACTTGCAAAGCTTGCATCCCTCACACTTGTTGAGTTCACCACGGAAGCGTTTTTCTACAAGATGATGAAGGCGATCACGAAGAGGCTCCAATTCCATCTTGTCAATAACTTCGTTGATAAACGCAAACTGAAGAAGCAACTTTGCCTCCTCAAGGCTTACACCGCGCTGCTGCATATAGAACAAGGCAGCATCGTTAAGCTGACCGACAGTGCTGCCATGCGCACACTTCACATCATCGGCATAAATCTCCAGCATCGGCTGAGTGAACATACGGGCAGTCTTCGTAGCACAGAGGTTCTGGTTGGTTTCCTGAGAAGTAGTCTTCTGGGCACCATGACGAACCAATACTCTGCCGGCGAAAGCACCACGTGCCTCACCATCGAGCACATACTTATAAAGCTCGTTGCTGGTACAATGACCCACCTGATGATCGATGAGCGTATTGTTATCCACCACCTGATTCTTATCGGCAATGACACAACCATTGCAGAAACATTCTGCTCCCTCGCCCTTGAACACCAAGTCGAGACGGTTGCGGGTGATACCATTATGAAGGGTAATCACATTATGGTTCACACGGCTGTTGGCCTGCTGCTCTATATAAACATTGCTGACACGACGGTTCTTGTAATGAGTCTCCTCAAGACAATAAAGATCAAGACTCGCATTCTCGCCTACAAAAGCCTCAATAACCTGTGTGGCAAGGAAATTCTTGTCGTCAGCTGCATGGTCGCAGAAAAGGAACTTTGCCTCAGCACCCTGCTCCAAGACGATGAGAACACGACGATTCACCATCAGGTCGACATCCGAGCGAAGAATATTGATGACCTGCACAGTACGCTCCATCTTTACATTCTTGGGCACATAGATGAACAAGCCATCCTGAGCCAAGACTGTATTCAGGGCAGTAATGCCATCCTCGTCTGTTTTGGCAATCTTAGCATAGTATTTCCCGATGAATTCAGGGTTTTCTGCAGCAATCTTGCTCAAAGAATCCACGATAACGCCCTCTGGAAGTTCTACCTTTGGAAGAGCTTTGTTATAGAAAGCATCATTAACCACGAAGTATAGCGAAGTACTGAGATTGGGCACATCACAACGGAAAGCCTGATAAGGGTCTACAGGAATCTCCAGTCGATTCAGGTTCAAACCATAGTCGGGCTCGAAGATGGCACTCATATCTGTGTACTTGTATCTCTCCACCTTGCGAGAAGGAAAGCCCAGGCGACGGAAGTCCTCAAAAGCTGCATCGCGCACAGCATTGAGCACCTCGGCACTGTTCTTCTTGATCATTCTCGACGAAGACTGATACAAGTCTAAATATTGTTTTTCTGAATGCATAATATTCAATTTATAATTAATAAACAACAATGAATAAACAGAGGCTTGCCTTTCATGGCAAAGCCTGTTATGATTGAGACATTATCATTTATTCTTTTCATCTACCTCAGCCTTGATCCAGTCGTAGCCACGAGCCTCAATCTCCTTGGCAAGTTCAGGACCGGCAGTCTTCACGATTCTACCTTTATAGAGTACGTGAACCACACTTGGCTTAATCATATCGAGCAGACGCTCATAGTGAGTTATGACGATGGCAGAAGTCTTGTCGGTGTGCATCTTGTTCACACCATCAGCCACAATACGCATCGCATCTACATCGAGACCAGAGTCTGTCTCATCAAGGATAGAGAGCTTTGGCTCCAACATTGCCATCTGGAAAATCTCGTTGCGCTTCTTCTCTCCACCAGAGAAACCTTCGTTTACAGAACGGCGAGCCAACTTGCTGTCAAGTTCTACCAACTCTCGCTTCTCGCGCATCAGTTTCATAAACTCACTTGTATTCAAAGGCTCCAAACCCTGATACTCGCGCTTGGCATTGATGGCAGCACGCATGAAGTTGGTCATAGATACGCCAGGAATCTCTACTGGATATTGGAAAGAAAGGAACAAACCTTCGCGGGCACGGTCCTCTGGCTTCATATCCAGCAGGTTCTTGCCGTTGAAGATAGCCTCGCCCTCAGTTACTGTATAGAGAGGGTTGCCTGTGAGCACAGCACTCAAGGTTGACTTACCAGAACCATTAGGTCCCATAATCGCATGTATCTCGCCGTCATTAATAGTCAGGTTGATACCTTTCAATATTTCTTTGCCTGCAATAGTTGCATGCAGATTCTTTACCTCTAACATAATTTTAGTCAATTTTTATCGATTTCATCGAGAATTATGATGATTATCCTACGGTTCCTTCGAGTGAAACACTCAGGAGTTTCTGTGCCTCAACGGCAAACTCCATAGGCAACTTGTTGAGCACATCCTTGGCATAACCATTTACGATCAGGCCGACTGCCTCCTCAGTTGGAATGCCTCGCTGATTGCAATAGAAGAGCTGGTCTTCAGAAATCTTCGAGGTGGTTGCCTCATGCTCGAACACAGTGGTATCGTTTTGCGCATCCATATATGGGAAAGTATGTGCTCCACAATCACTGCCCAACAACAATGAGTCGCAAGAACTGTAGTTACGGGCATTGTCAGCATTAGCTGTGGCACGTACCAGACCTCGATAAGAGTTCTGGCTATGTCCTGCCGAGATACCTTTCGATATAATGGTACTCTTGGTATTCTTACCCATATGAATCATCTTGGTACCTGTATCGGCCTCCTGATAATTGTTGGTAACAGCCACACTGTAAAACTCAGCTACAGAGTTGTCGCCACGCAGGACACAGGAAGGATACTTCCAGGTAATGGCGGAGCCCGTCTCTACCTGAGTCCAACTCAACTTCGAGTTGACACCACGCAAGTCGCCTCGCTTGGTCACAAGATTCAAGACTCCACCCTTTCCATGTTCATCACCAGGATACCAGTTCTGAACGGTAGAATACTTCACCTCGGCATTGTCCTTGACAATAATCTCGACAATAGCTGCATGGAGCTGGTTCTCATCACGCATAGGTGCTGTACATCCCTCTAAGTAAGAAACGTAGGCATCGTCGTCGGCAATAATCAATGTACGCTCAAACTGACCTGTATTGCGGGCATTAATGCGGAAATAGCTGCTCAACTCCATAGGACAGCGAACACCCTTTGGAATATAGACAAAGGAACCGTCACTGAACACACAGCTGTTCAAGGCTGCATAGAAGTTGTCGCGATATGGCACTACTGTTCCCAAATACTCTTTCACCAAATCGGGATGTTCCTTGATGGCCTCACCAATACTGCAGAAAATAACGCCCTTCTCTCGAAGCTTCTCCTTGAAAGTTGTCTTCACCGACACGGAGTCCATGATGGCGTCTACTGCGGTTCCACTCAGAGCCAAGCGCTCCTCCAGAGGAATGCCAAGCTTGTCAAATGTCTTCTCCAACTCAGGGTCTATCTCCTTGTTCTTAGGCTTCTTAGCCAATGGGTCGGCATAGTAAGATATCTCCTGATAGTTGACAGGTGGCACATGTACATGTCCCCACTTTGGTTCCCTAAGTGTCTTCCAGTAATGGTAGGCTTTCAGACGAAATTCGAGCATCCATTCGGGCTCTCCTTTCTTCTGAGAGATAAGGCGCACAACATCCTCGTTGAGTCCTTTCTCTATGATTTCAGTATGCACGTCGGTGGTAAAGCCATACTCATATTTCTGGTCTATCACGTCCTTGACAACCTGATTTTGTTCTTTCTCTTTCTCTGCCATTGTTATTCAGAATAACCTTTCGTTATTTTAACCATAAATAGGGATAAACCTCTTGAGGCTCATCCCTACCTTATTATATTATATATATGATAGAGCGAAAGGAAAAGTGATTTGACCGAAACTACGTTTCTTACTCCTCATTTCCAATTCTTCGCTCCTCATTCACTCTTCACCTGATTAAAGCTTCTGTTCTACCTCGATTTCTGTGAAGGTCTCGATAACGTCACCTTCCTGAATATCGTTGTAGTTGACAAGGCTCAAACCGCACTCCATACCGGTAACCACCTCCTTCACATCATCCTTATAACGCTTCAAGGCTCCGATATCTGCAGTACGGATCACGATACCGTCACGGATGACGCGAGCCTTATCCTTAGCGTGTACCTTACCCTCGGTAACGAGACCACCGGCGATAGTACCCACCTTAGAAATCTTGAAGGTCTGCTTCACCTCTACCTGACCGGTAACGATTTCCTTCTTCACCTTGTCGAGCATACCAACCATCGCACTCTTGATATCGTCGATAGCATCGTAGATGATAGAGTATGTGTTGATTTCCACACCCTCACGGTCGGCAGCCTTGCGTGCATCAGCAGAAGGACGAACCTGGAAACCAACGATGACAGCATCTGAAGCAGAAGCCAGCATGACGTCGTTCTCAGAAATCTGACCCACAGCCTTGTTGACTACGTTCACCTGAACCTTCTCGGTAGAAAGTTTGATGAATGAGTCGCTCAAAGCCTCAACAGAACCGTCGGTATCACCCTTCACAATGACATTCAACTCATGGAATTCACCACGTGCGATACGGTGAGAAATATCACCAAGAGTCAAGCGCTTCTGAGTACGCAAACCCTGCTCACGCTGCAGCTGTTCACGCTTATTGGCTATCTCGCGAGCCTCCTGTTCTGTCTCGATAACATGGAACTGATCACCGGCTGTAGGCGCACCATTCAAACCAAGGATAATGGCAGGCTCTGCTGGAGCAGCCGACTTGATATTGGCATTACGCTCATTGAACATCGCCTTCACACGACCCCAAGAAGTACCGGCAAGTACGATATCGCCTACCTTCAAGGTACCGTTGGCAACCAATACGGTAGATACATATCCACGTCCCTTGTCGAGAGAAGACTCGATGATGGTACCTGTGGCACGACGGTTAGGGTTAGCCTTCAAGTCGAGCATATCAGCCTCGAGGAGCACCTTGTCGAGCAGATCGTGAACACCGATACCCTTCTTGGCACTGATTTCCTGGCACTGATACTTACCACCCCACTCCTCAACGAGCAAGTTCATGTTAGCCAAGTCCTCACGAATACGGTCTGGGTTGGCACCTGGCTTATCAATCTTGTTGATAGCAAATACCATTGGCACACCTGCAGCCTGAGCATGGGCGATAGCCTCCTTGGTAGTAGGCATCACAGAGTCGTCGGCTGCGATGATGATGATGGCGATATCGGTGGCCTGAGCACCACGGGCACGCATGGCGGTGAACGCCTCATGACCAGGAGTATCCAGGAAGGTTACCTTGCGACCGCTGTTCAGTGTCACACTGTAAGCACCGATGTGCTGGGTAATACCACCCGCCTCACCGGCAATCACATTGGTATTGCGGATGTAGTCGAGCAAAGAAGTCTTACCATGGTCTACGTGACCCATCACAGTTACGATTGGAGCACGTGGAACCAAATCGTTCTCATCATCCACTTCCTCGCTGACAGCTTCCTGAACCTCAGCGCTGACATATTCGGTCTTGAAGCCGAACTCCTCAGCCACCATATTGATGGTCTCTGCATCCAGACGCTGGTTGATAGATACCATGATTCCAACACCCATCAAGGTAGAGATAACCTGAGTAACGCTGATATCCATCATCGTAGCCAATTCGCTTACGGTAACGAACTCTGTGAGTTTCAGTATCTTACTCTCCTTCTGCTCCTGACGAACCTGGTCCTGAAGTTTCTCCTGTACAGCCTCGCGCTTTTCCTTACGATACTTAGCACCCTTCTTGTTCTGGCTCTTGCTTGTAAGACGGGCAAGGGTTTCCTTTACCTGACGTGCTACAGCCTCGTCGTCGACCTCTATCTGACGCTGGTTATTGCCCTTGTTGTTATTGTTATTGTTATTGTTCTTATTCTTGTTTTTATTCTTTTTCTTGCCGCCACCATTATTGTTATTGTTCTGGTTGCCGCCATTGTTATTGTTGTTCTTGCCGTTATTGCCCTGCGAAGACTCGGCATTGATGTCTACACGCTCCTTATTGATGCGCACACGCTTCTTTCGCTCGCTATGCTGCTGGGCAAACTTGTCCTCACGCTCCTTACGGCGCTCCTCCTTGGTCTTCTTCTTAGGACGAGTGCTCTGATTAAGGGTAGAAAGGTCTATCTTTCCGAGCACCTTAGGCTCATTGGCAGCAAACTTCTGCTCGCTCTTCAGTGTGAAGACCGTATTGGTAGCAGCTGGCTGAGCTGCTACAGGCTGACTGGCAGCCTTTTCTTCCTTAGCTTCAGGCTTGCTTTCCTTCACCTCAGGCTTACTTTCCTTAGCTTCCGGCTTGTTGACAGGCTTAACTTCCACCTTTTCAGACTTATTTTCCGCCTTAACTTCTGGCTGCTTGGCAACAGACTCTACATCAGACTTCTGAGTTTTTTCTACTACAGGAGCTGTCTCAACAGGCTTTTCCTCCTTCTTAGGAGCATTGTTTACTGGCGCAGGACTGACGGCAGCAGTCTCTGTTTCCTTCGCCTCTGTCTTTTTAGGAGCAGCAGACTGAGCAGCATTTGCCTTGCCGATTTGGTCCAGGTCAATCTTGCCCAGCGGCTTAAACTGCTGCTGGCGGCTTGACTCGAGGATGCTTTCGGCGCGGTTGTCCTTAGGCTCTGGTGCACGCTTCTTCTCTTTGGTCTTCTTAGTGAAGAGCTTTTCTGCCTGATTACGAACTTCCTTATCCTGACTGAAGGCATCATTGAGCGCCTTATATTGTTCGTCGCTCAACTTGAAGTTCAGTTCGGCTTTCACCTCCCCTAATTCGTTTCTTTTTTCCAGGAATTCAACTGCCGTCTGAAGTCCTATGTTCAATTCTCGTAGTGCTTTGTTTAATCTGATGCTCATATTTATATTTTATATCTCCTTCTTTTATATTTATTAATTTTCGAACTCGGCACGCAATACTTTCAAGACACTGTCAACAGTTTCCTCTTCGAGGTCTGCCTTCTCAATCAGCATGTTGCGTGGAGCCTTCAGCACCTGCTTGGCGGTATCAAGACCAATACCCTTGATGGCATCAATCACCCACTGGTCAATTTCGTCAGAGAACTCGTCCAGATAGATATCCTCATCAGCATCTGCCTCATTGATTTCACGGAACACATCGATGGTGTACTCGGTGAGCATGGAAGCCAACTTGATGTTCATACCACCACGACCAATAGCCAAACTTACCTCCTCTGGCTGCAGATATACCTCTGCCTTGTGATTTTCCTCGTCGATATTGACAGAGGTAATCTGGGCAGGAGCCAACGCACGCTGGATGAAGAGCTTGATGTTGCTTGAGTAATTGATAACGTCGAGGTTCTCGTTGCAAAGCTCGCGCACGATACCATGTACACGGCTTCCCTTTACACCGACACAGGCTCCTACTGGGTCTATGCGCTCATCAAAAGACTCTACTGCTATCTTGGCACGCTCGCCAGGCATACGTGCTATGCGACGGATGGCAATAAGACCATCATTGATCTCAGGCACTTCGGCCTCGAGGAGTCGCTGCAAGAAGATGGGAGCTGTACGGCTGAGGATAATCTTTGGATTGTTGTTCTCGTTGTCCACTCTCAGGATGACGGCACGCACGGTCTCACCTTTACGATATACGTCAGCAGGAATCTGCTCTGACTTAGGCAGGATCAACTCATTGTTCTCATCGTCTACAATGAGTACTTCGCGCTTCCATACCTGATATACCTCACCAGAGATAACCTGACCCACACGGTCCTTGTACTTGTTGTACAATGAGTCATGCTCCAGCTCGAGAATCTTGGATGCCAATGTCTGACGAAGGTTCAGGATGGCACGACGGCCAAACTTATTGAAATCAACCTTCTCGCTCACATCCTCGCCAACCTCGTAGTCAGCCTGGATCTTGCGTGCCTCAGCCAATGGGATCTCTTTGTTCTCATCCTCCACCTCGCCATCTGCTACAACCACACGGTTGCGGTAGATTTCGAAGTCACCCTTGTCTGGGTTTACGATGACGTCGAAGTTTTCATCACTACCGAAAATCTTAGCAAGCACATTGCGGAAGCTTTCCTCCAACACGCTCACCAATGTAGTACGGTCGATATTCTTGGTTTCTTTAAACTCGCGGAATGTATCAATCATACTCGCAGTTTCTTCTTGCATTTTCTTTACTGCCATAGCTTATTTGAAACTTATTACGTATTTTGTATATTTTACCTTATCCATCTGATAGGTATGCAGCACGTCCTGCTTCACAGGGCGCTTCTTGCCTTCTACCTTTACTTTCTCCTCAACACTCACACTGAAGTCGTTGCCATCTACAGAATTCAGAATGCCCTTCACCTTCTTGCCATCAGCATCGAGCACCTCCACCTCCTTACCGATGAAGTTGACGTACTGCTGTGGTACCTTGAAAGGTTGCCCAAGTCCTGCAGAACCAACTTCCAGCTCATAGTCCTCCTCATCACGATTCAAGTGGTCCTCTATAAATCTGCTCAGGGCCACACAGTCCTCTATCCACACACCATCGGCATGATCTATTTCAACGACAATCTTGTCGTCAGGACTGATTTCAATGCTTACCAAGAAATATTCCTTGTCTTGGAGCCATTCGTCAACTAATTTTTTTACGACGTTTTTATCTATCATATATTTCTTATTAAAATAAAATGAGGAACTCTTTGTGAGCCCCTCATTCCACTGAACGTTGCAAAATTACGATTTTTTTTGGTTCTGACCAAAGTTTTTTTAATATTTTATTCTACAACATGCACATTTTTAATCATTTGTGTACCTTTTCGCCCTCTTTTTCGCTGGGCCTCAGGAGTTTTTTATATTCTTCGGGCGTATTGAGTAATCTGACAGCTTCCTTCACCTGCTTGTCATAACGTAAGGAATTTCTGATAGCTCCACCCTGATAATAGTAGGCTGCCACAATATCATTTTCGAGCAAGCGCTTGATGTACTGCTTGTTATAGTCGAGATCCTTGGCCACATTGTGACTCAGTTTCTTGGCAAGGGCATCGAATTCTGGCTTCGCATCATCATAATAACCTTCAAAACGGGCCAGTTTCATCAGGTCTTTCAGATACTTCTCCGTCTCTCTGTCATACTTGAAGTCGGCTTTCAGTACACGAGCCTTAAACTCCTCGTAATCAGCATCGGTAAGAGCAAAATCCTTGGCCGGAGCTATCGTAGGATGCTTGGCTATATAATCCACTTCGTAGTTGAGCATCAGCTCGTTACTGTCGCGTGCTCCTGCCAGATAGTAAGCGATATTGGGCAGCGAGTCGGGCTTCACCTCTACATCTGGCTTCACGCCGCCACCATCACGTACCTCACGTCCTCCTGCTGTATAGAACACCTTGGTAAGCGAATCGGGCACATGCTCCACATATCCACCCTTGGCATGCTTGTAGTTGAGAGCCTGCACGCATCGCCCGCTGGGAATGTAATACTTGCTCGTGGTAAGTTTCATCTGTCCATTGTAAGGCAAGTCCATCGTAGCCTGAACAAGTCCCTTTCCATACGTGCGCGTACCTAATATAATAGCACGATCATAATCCTGCAGGCTTCCACTCAATATCTCGGCTGCGCTGGCAGTATTTCCGCTCACAAGCACCACGATAGGCATCAGCGTATCAATAGGCTCCACCGTGGTTTTGTATTCATTGTTGGCACGCTGCAGCTTACCCTTCATCGTTAGCACGACCTTATCCTTGGGCAAGAACATATTCACAATGCTCACCGCCTCGCTTACAGAGCCTCCGCCATTGTTACGCAAGTCGAAGACAAGTTTCTTGGCTCCCTGCTTCTTCAAGTCGATAAAAGCACGGCGCACATCCTTGGCACACTGGTCGGTAAAGGAGTTGAAATTAATATAACCTATTCCACCGTCCAACAACCCATAATAAGGAAGAAATGGCATCTGTATGGTGCGTCGGGTGAGCTTCACCTTCATCACCTTGCCCGTACTTGGACGCTTCACCTTAAGAATAAACGACGTGCCGGGCTCTCCGCGAAGGCGGTCGCTCACATAGCTCACCTCCTTGCCCTTCATCGTAGAGTCGTTAATACACAGAATGATGTCACCCTTCTTAAGTCCTGCCTCCTGGGCTGGCATTCCCTCGTAAGGCTCGCTGATAACGGTATAACCCAACTGATAGTTGTATCTCACTACCGAACCTATACCAGCATACTTGCCCGTAAGCATGTTCTTGAGTTCCTTCACTTCCGACTCGGGATAATACTCCGTGTACGGATCAAGGCTTCGCAACATGGCATTGATGCCGTTGCCTATCACCTCATCAGCATCGAGTGTATCCACATACATCATATCCAAATTCTTATAGATAGACGTGAATACATCCATATTCTTAGCTACCACAAAGTCGTGATTTTTCTCCTTTTGTGCCCATGCAGGCATGGCGAGTACCATGGCGAGCACCATTACATATAATTTATTTATCATCTCGTTTATTTATTTCTAAAAACTACACTATGCGTTGAAATACGCCTTTCGCCTACAAAAATACTCATTTATATCCTAAAAAGAAGCCTAAATCACAAAAAAATGATGTTTTTTTACTGAAAATTCATTTTTTTCCGAAAAAAATTTGGTGGAATAAAAAAAAGTCACTACCTTTGCAACCGCAAATGAGAAATCATTTACCTCTAATGCTTCAATAGCTCAGTTGGTTAGAGCACCTGACTGTTAATCAGGGGGTCGTTGGTTCAAGCCCATCTTGAAGCGCATCAAGCAAAGCCTTGCAAGTCATAAACTTGCGAGGCTTTATTGTTTTTATACATTTCTAAGTTGCGCCCTACTTTGACTTGAAGCCTTATCAAATAAGAATCGATTCCCCCTAAAAAGAAAAAACTTTCGTTTGTGGAAACAGGAGTTTACATCCCAATCTCTCACAAACGAAAGTATGCTAAAACAATAACGATAGTCTATACTAAACACTATCTACAGCTTGCGCTTAATTCCCTTGTCACCGACAACATATACCTTATCCTCATCCATCAGGACAGCCCTGCCACGCTGATGGTTGTAGTTATCCAGATTGTCGACATTCACGGCGATGACCTTTCCCTTATAGAAACGCTTAATGTCCTTGAATATCGTATGACCTACATAGATTCTGTCCACATCGTATCGCTGAAGAACCATATCGAGAGAATCGCTTGACAAAGGCGACCATTTCTTGGTCTTCAGCACCAAGCCACGATACCAAATGGGACCACGATTGCCATAAAGGAACTTACAGAACTCAGAATGAGCCTTGCGCTGCTTGCTCTTCATAAAGAGCACACTGCTGATAGTGTCGTTGACCACAGGGATACTCAAGTTACGATCATAGAACTCTTTACTGATTCCTGCATGGACAAACAGGTTGCGGCCAATGACCTGCATCGCATTACGTGTGGCAAGCCATCGGCCCAGCTCAGTATTCGAACCGAAGAGATGGCGATAAGAAATTCCCAGGGTGTCGGCAAGCATCTTATATTTAGGCTTGGCGTAACGCATATCGCCAGCCAACTCCATAGGCTCGTGATTGCCCAACAACACAGAAACACGACCGCCACACTCGGCAGCCTCGGCCTCAAGTTTGTAGAAGAGCCAGAAAATCTGAGGCACATCATAACCTCGGTCGAAGATGTCGCCAATAACAACCAGCTGATTGTCGCCATAAGCCCAACGTAACTGGCTGTCAATAACACCATTGGCCTTCAGCAGGCTGACTACCAAGTTGAGTCTGCCATGAGGATCGGACATCACAAAGGTTTTCCTTGCCTGACTCTGCTTCCATGGCTGACGAACTATAGGATGCAGACGTACAGAGAAAGGGGATTTCCCCTCATGGTCAGCCACATGCAGAGTAAAATCCTTTGGCAAGACTGCATAGACAGTATCTTTCACCTCGCCATTCTCAGTTACCGAGATAACTCTTACACTACCATCAGTCTGATAGACCACATAGGGACCATCGCACGACAACTTCTTGTCGTCGGCATGCTCCTTAGCCGAAATGGTGATGCTGAACATCGTCAGCATCACCATCATCATTACCAATAAAAACTTATTGTTTTTGTTCATTTCCTTTATTTACTTTTACCTGTTCAAGGATTATTCTCCGTAACCAGGATTATTCTGCAAGTGACTAACATTGCGTTCTGCCAATGGCAGAGGAAGTACTATCTTGTAGAAATTGTCTTCTCCCTCGCCTATGGTCATAAAATCCTTGCCACAAGTATGCTTGGTCTTGCTCAAAGTGCTGTTGCTCTCTTCCACACGCTCCACCTTCTTGCCATTTCTCAGCAGGTCGAACATACGATGTCCTTCACCCACCAACTCCTTGCGACGCTCATCAAGCACCTGGTCGACAGTAACCGTAGAAGATGCATCAACCGATTTGGCTGGATTGGCTCTGCTGACGATAGCACCAAGATAGTGTACAGCCTCAGCATTATGGTCGCTACCTGCTGCTGTCAACTTGGCTGCAGCCTCTGCAGCATTGAGATAGGCTTCAGAGAGACGAATCAAAGGAATATTAGCATCCTCAACACCCTCACCTTGCTGTGGCTGATACTTGTTGACATATCCACGTCCATAAATAGATGAAGAATAACCTTGAGCCTTGGTAGCCACATTGATAATCTTCAGACGAACATCATCGTTGTCTTTCTTGAGGAAATTGTAGAACGATTTTGTGACACAACCGTCATAATATCCATTGGGAGAATAGAGATAACCTAAACTTTCCTTTCCTGGAGAATCGGTAGTAAGGTTGACTATCTCAAAGAGTACCTCGCCCTTATTGGTAGAAGCTTCACTCACATCATTCGACCATGCTGTGGGATACTCTGCGTTGGTCCACAGCTGATATTGATGACTTTCAGCACCCTCTATGGCAGCTTTGGCTGCATTGAGCGCTTTCTCGTTGTCACCATGATAGAGATACACACGACTCAGGAGAGTCAGGGCAGCCCACTTGTTGATCTTACCCTTATTGAACTTCTCGCCAAGCAAATTGATACTTGCCTCCAAGTCATTAATAATCTGTTCGTAACATTGAGCCACCGTACTGCGCTGAGGCATATAGTCCTTATCCACCACATCTGTTACGATGCTGGCACCCAGAGAGGCACCATTGTCATAGGTATAGGGATAACCATAGAGCTTGGTCAAATCGAAAAGCGACATACCACGAAGGGCAAGAGCCTGACCCTTATAGTCGTTCATGGTCTGCTTGTCTGCATCAGAAACCACTATATTGTCGATATTGGTCAAAATCACATTACAGTTCTGAATAATACTGTATGGATAAGCCCAATAAGAAGAAGGCACATTGCTCTTGGTAAAGCCATAAAGGTAAGCGGATGCAGTACGCTTGGTAGAGCTGACTGCCTGCATATCGTCACCAGTCATATCGCCATAATACACCAAACGACCAGAATAAGCGTAAGGAGACTGCATAGTGCTATATATACCGTTCAGAGTGGCGTCAACCTCAGACTTTGAGGTAACCTTGGTAGGCACAGATGTTGATGGATCAAGATCGAGCCAGTCATTGCCACACGAAGACATGCTTATAGCAACGATTCCCATCATTACATATTTATATATCTTGTTCATAATCATTCATTTTTAGAAATTAACATTCAAACCGAAAGTAACTGTCTTGAGTGGTGGAGTAGCCTGTGTGGCACTACCATTGACCACAGACTCTGGATCATAATAATCCCAAGCCGCCCATGTCCACAGGTTATTGGCAGACATATAGATACGGGCATTGCTCAAGCCTACAGAAGAGAGCCACTGCTTTGGCAAGGTGAAGCCAAGGGTGAAGGTCTTCAGACGCAGGAAGTCGGTGCTGTGCAGACGACGGCTGTTGGTAATCTTGTGCATTGCCACACGGGAACTCTTCTCATAGAACTGCTCATACTTGGTGACATCGCCAGGCTTCTTCCAACTGTCAGCATAATATGTTGGGATGTTGGCCTCCATATCATAGCCACCATGCTCGGTCTTCTGCGCCCAGGTGTCGTACGACCAACCACCAAACTGATAGTTGAAGAGGAAGCTCAAGTCGAACCACTTATAGCGGAAGCTATTATAGAGACCACCAGTGACATTAGGCTCTGCATGCTTGTCGAGCATAATCGACTTTGCCTCGCTTGCATTCTCGGTGATTTCCTTGTTATAGGATCCATCCTCCAGCAGGTCGTTCTTATAGAACTGTGGATTACCATTCTCGGGGTTGATGCCGGCAAATTCTATCATATAGAAGGTACGATAAGAATGACCTATCTTGTGAATCTGTGTACCACTCACTATCTCTGTCTGATCGCCATCGAGGTTGACTACCTTATTGGTGTTGTGCGAAAGATTGAATGTGGTCTTCCACTCAAAGTCCTTGGTCTTGAAATTGGTAGAGTTGATTTCCAATTCCACACCCTGATTTCTCAACTGTCCTACGTTCATGAGGTAAGAGCTGAAACCTGTGGTCATAGACACCGGACTGTCCATGAGAAGGTTCTTGGTGTTACGCAGATAATACTCCAAGGTAACGTTCACACGATTGAAGAGCGAAAAGTCGAGACCTAAATTCAGGTTATAGTTGGTTTCCCACTTCAGGTTGTCATTGGCAAGCTGCGAGATGATGATGGCTGGCTGCTCGTTGTAGCCGTTGCTCAAGCTGCTCAATGCCATATAACCATAATAGTCGGAAGGCAAAGTACCATTCACACCATAAGATGCACGAAGCTTCAAATCGGTAAGCCAGTCTGATACTGGTTTCATGAAGTCCTCGTCGATGATACGCCATGCACCAGATACCGACCAGAAGTTACCCCAACGATGAGAACGCTGCAGACGAGAGCTGCCGTCTACACGATAGCTGAGTCCGAGGAAGTACTTGTTGTCATAATCATAGTTTACACGTCCAATATAGGAAACCATACGTGTGCGACTATCAGAACCGCCTACCGACTCCGTCTTCTTACCATTAGAGATGTCGTTCTTATCAGGAGTGGCGAAGTTGGTAGCATACCCAGACAAATAGTCGCGATACTGATCGTCAATCTCATAACCTAAAAGCTCATCGAGATGATGTACGTTTGCAAATGTCTGCTTATAGGTAAGCTGGTTGCCCCACATCATCTTGCGACGCTCATAGAACTTCTTTGACATACCACCGTTGATATCATCACCATTAGAGGTACGTGGGTCAGCCCAATCTTTTCCCTTTGTCGTGATATAGTCATAACTGAAGGTGGTCTTGAACTTCAAGTCCTTAATAAACTCATACTGACCATAAATGGTATTGAAAGTACGGGTGACATACTCACGCTGAGAATCATATTCATTGGCAAGTGCCGGGTTGCGGTCGCCGATACGAATCAGTGCGCGGTTCCATGTACCATCCTCGTTATATACAGGATCAGATGGTGTCACTGCACTTCTCGAAGAATAGAAAGGAGAAGTATAGGTGAATCCCTCGCTGTAAACGTCCTGATTGACACTTGAGAAGAGGATGTTAGCACCAAGAGTCAACTTGTTGGTGACCTTGTAGTCCACATTCAGTCTGCCCGAAAGACGCTCCAGACCAGAACGTTGTGTAATACCCTCCTGCTTGAGATAACTCAGTGAAGAATAATATTTAAACTTATCCGTTCCGCCCGACAGCGATGCCTCATACTGCTGATGACTACCTTTCTTGAAAAGCACATCGTCCCAATCAACAAATCCACACCATGGCACGGGTGCGTAAGTATCGATGTTCTCGTCGGCATAGGCCTTGGCATCCTCTTCACTCTCACCGTCACGGAGCGCCCCCGCATAGAGACCATTATAGATATAGTCGCGTCGCTGCTGGCCACTCATTACTGGGCGATACTCCATGGCGAAGTCAGAGAATCCCCAGTCTGCCTGCAGAGAAACCTTTGGCTTGCCCTGCTGTCCCTGCTTGGTAGTAATAATGATGACACCATTGGCTGCACGCGAACCATAAAGTGATGCTGCGGCAGCATCTTTGATGACAGTAATACTCTGAATATCATTGGTATTGATGGTCGACATAATGTCGAGACCTGAATCAGAATCTAACGAACTGATATTGCCACTAATCATCGGCACACCATCAATTACATAAAGCGGTGTGTTGGCGGCATTGATAGAGCCCATACCTCGAATATTGATACTTGAAGAGGCACCTGGCTGACCAGAGGCTGATGTAAACTGCACACCAGTGGCATTACCCTGAAGCATATCCTGGAAAGATACCGAAGGAACATCGGCTATCTTGTCGGCCTTCACATTTGCCGCAGAACCGGCATAAGCTGATTTCTTAAAAGTACCATAACCTGTCACAATCACTTCGTCCATCATCTGAGTGTCTTCAGTAAGACTGATGGTAAGGGCACCATCCAGAGAGGAAACCTTTACTTCCTTCTTCTGATAACCCACATACGAAACCACCAATGTTACAGGAAGTTTGCTTACCGACAGCGAGAACTTACCGTCGATGTCTGTTACTGTACCTTGAGAACTACCTTTTAACATAATGCTTGCACCAACAATCGTTTCCTGTGTGTTTGCATCGATAATTACTCCACTAACTGTCTCTCTCTGTTGAACTGAATAGCTTGTTGCTGAATAAATAGCCTGGGGCATTACAATGCCCAACAAACAAAGCAACAGCATTCTGTTAATGAAGGAAGCACTAAACCTGATGCTTCCAGCAGAATGTAGATACTGCTTCTTCATAAAATACTAATAAAAATTAAACTCTAATACGCTTTATCAAGTACAAAAGTACAAAAAATGTTATAAATATAACAATATTTATTGAACTTTTTTAAAAACAACAGCAAAAACCTTTCATTTTATAAGCAAGAATACCAATAACATGACAAAAAGCCACGCTTGTAATACTATACTATCTTCTATCATAGCGCTGTTTACACAATAGAATCGAGTAGGAGGAAAACGAAGTAGTTTTTCTCCTACTTTCGTTTTCCGACCTC